>ENA-OQIF01000075-OQIF01000075.1-human-gut-metagenome-genome-assembly--contig:-NODE-75-length-56742-cov-5.775519_pt1 | contig 56742 bp, 39 predicted proteins | sample MGYA00242574_ERZ504738 | MGnify/ENA primary metagenome ERZ504738 (study PRJEB26092, sample SAMD00036437) | human gut metagenome | host: Homo sapiens | study: EMG produced TPA metagenomics assembly of...
TCCTTACGAATGGCCAAAAGCCCTTGTTCGGGACGAACTGGTGCATTATCATATTTAGGTCCGCCAATAGCAGCCAAAAGGATAGCATCTGCCGATTTAGCAGCTTCTAGAGTAGCTTTAGGAAGTGGATGACCCTCAGCATCAATACCAGCACCACCAAAAGGTTTAGCATCAACATCATAATCAAATTCAATTTTTGAAGCTACTTTATCCAGAACTCCAAGACCTGCTGCCATGATTTCAGGTCCAATACCATCACCAGAAAGTGTTACAATTTTTTTTGTCATGTTTAACACCTCTTAAGTTTGTGGAAGGTCACGGTAAGAAACTTTTCGTGCCATCTCACCAGCATTTTCTTTTTGAACCAGCGTATTCGCATTAATATATGCAATTGCTGAAGCTTTCAAGACGTCAAAATCCAAACCTGAAGCGTTGAAGATTGTATCTGTGTCCACATTTTCTACAGATACAAGTACACGTGCTTGGGCATCAATACCATCAGTTATGGCATCGATATTATAAGAAGTCAAGCGGACTGTTTGATTGAAGAACTTATCGATAGCATTGAAGATAGCTTCAACTGATCCTTGGCCATTTGCCAAAAATTCTACAGCTTCCCCGTCTTCATTTACCAAGCTAACTGCAGCAGTAATTGTTTCATCAGGATTAGTTGTCAAGCGAAGATCTTGGAAATGGAAGCCTTCTGGATTTTCAATCTCTGTACCAGCAACCAAAGCACGGATATCAGCGTCTGTAATTTCTGTTTTCTTATCAGCCAACTTTTGAGCAAGAAATAGCTGTAAAATCTCTTTCGGAGTTTCTACTTTCTACGGCTAATGATACGGTTTTTGTGCTTCGTGGATATGCGGGAACAGGAAAGACTTCTCTTGTCGGGGCCTTAGTGAAAGCGATGGATAAGTTACAACAGAAATCGGTTTTACTGGCTCCTACGGGAAGAGCGGCTAAAGTATTTTCTGCTTACGCAGGACACCCGGCTTTTACCATTCATAAAAAGATATACAGGCAGCAGTCTTTTTCGAATGAAGTAAGTAATTTTTCAATTAATGATAATCTGACTACTCATACATTATATATTGTAGATGAGGCTTCCATGATTTCGAATGAAGGTTTGTCCGGTTCGATGTTCGGTACCGGACGTCTGTTGGATGATTTGGTGGAGTTTGTCTATTCCGGTGTAGGGTGTCGTTTATTGTTGATGGGAGATACGGCTCAGTTGCCTCCGGTAGGAGAAGAGCAAAGTCCGGCACTTGCTACCGAGGCATTGAAAGGATATGGACTGAATGTCATAGAGGTTGATCTCACACAGGTGGTACGTCAGGTTCAGTCGTCCGGTATTTTATGGAATGCCACTCAGATTCGGCAGTTGATTGCTGAAGATGAGTGTTTTTCGCTGCCTAAGATAAAAGTAAGCGGATTTCCGGATATACAGGTGGTACGTGGCGACGAATTGATCGATACCCTGACCGGCTGCTACGAAAAAGACGGAATGGACGAGACGATTGTGGTATGCCGTTCCAATAAACGGGCTAACATATATAATAAAGGTATACGTGCTCAGATTCTTTACAGGGAAGATGAACTGAATACGGGTGACTTACTCATGGTAGCGAAGAATAATTACTTCTGGACAGAGAAGTATAAAGAAATGGATTTTATAGCGAACGGAGAGATTGCTGTGGTTCGTCGGGTGAGGCGTACTCGTGAACTGTATGGTTTCAGGTTTGCTGAAGTACTTCTTGCGTTTCCCGATCAAAATGACTTTGAGTTGGAAGCTAATTTGTTGCTTGATACGCTTCATTCGGATGCACCTGCTTTACCCAAAACAGAAAACGACCGGCTTTTTTATTCTGTACTTGAAGACTATGTGGACATCACCGTCAAGCGGGAGCGAATGAAAAAAATGAAAGCTGACCCACACTACAATGCTCTACAGGTGAAATACGCTTATGCGGTGACCTGTCATAAGGCGCAGGGCGGGCAATGGCAAAATGTTTTTCTTGACCAGGGGTATATGTCGGATGAGTATCTGACACCTGATTATTTCCGTTGGCTGTATACAGCTTTTACGCGTGCATCGAAAACTCTCTATCTGGTGAATTATCCGGAAGAGCAAATAGAGTGACCGGACTATAAATAAGACAGGGAACCCATCTCGGGCTCCCTGTTTCTTTTGTGTAACTTAATTTATTGTCAGTGCATGAATATGAATCTCGTTGTTTAGCGGAAGTTGTTTGGGGTAACGTAATTGCCTCCATCATCATTGGTGTCGGCTACGTCCCACCATAAACGAGTTCCCTGTGTATCTACATCTTTCGGACGGTTCGGGTTAGATACTTCACTGTCCGGGTATCTCAGGCGTTTGATGAACTTCCCGTTTGCAACTTCACCCCCTGAGTTGTTGCCTCCTTTAGGTGTTTTCATATAGCGGGGATAGTCTGTACGGCGGAACTCTGCCCATCCTTCGTTACCGTTGGGATATACGGCAATCCATTTCTGGGTGATGATTTGTTCCAACTGTGCTTCTCTGTCACCACTCTTGAAGGCTTGTAAGCCTTTCAATCCTTCCATGTATTTGCTGATCTTTTCTTGTCCTTCCTCGTCAGCACCAATCTGATAGTAGTTGAAGGAAGCTTCAATGCCTTCCTTATAGAGATTTTCAGCGGTACCTTTAGCACCGGCCCATCCTCGGAGAGCGGCTTCTGCCCGAAGGAACAGGCTTTCGGAGTAACCCAGCCATACTATTTCGCGTGCATAACACCACCAATGTTTGCGGTCGAGTTTTTTCTGATCTTGCTTGATGAATACACGGCTTGGAGAATAAGTCGTTGTGTAGCTTCCTCCCAATGAAGTCTCACCGTTTTCGCAACCATTGAAGTCTTTTGTCATGTCTTCTTTGGGTTCGGTTTGGTTCAGGTCCTCAAGAGCGGTCGGTCTCCACCACAATATTTCGCAACGTGGGTCGAGAATGGTCGATTGTTCTTTATAAGCTCGTTCCATTTCTTTGGATAACACTACGTTAGCACTCCAGTTGTACAGAAGTGTGTAGATGTTTTCGTTACCACCCGTGATGTACGAGTATTTGGGAGTCTGCTTCATATTATCATCATCGCTTTGCATCAATCCGGCAGGGTCGGCCATGGCTTTCTCACCCTGTTCTTTAGCAAGTTGGGGATCTACATTCGATACACGTAGTGCCAATCGTAAACGAAGGGTATTGGCAAAACGAAGCCATTTGTCTTTGTCGCCTCCAAAGCACTTGTCGTTTTCACCCAGGCTGTATTGTGCAGTAGAAGGAGTGTTGTGCAGTGCAGTGATGGCCTGATCGAGCATTTTAAAGATAACGTCGTATACATCTTTCTGATCCATGTATTTCACTTTCTCGTCTGTGGGCATTGCACCTTTTACGTAGTATTCCAATGGAATGGCTCCATAAGTGTCTGTTTGCATAGAGATCAGGAATGCGTAGTAGATACGGGTCATATAGAACGCATTGTGATAGCGTTCTTTTCCGCAGAACCAGAATGTTTTGATCAACTGACTGTATTCTTCTACAGTGCGGTTATCGTAGAAGTGCTCCCAGCGTCTTTTGGACCATCCGTCGTTATAACCGTAGGTAGGCGAGTTGGTCACGAATCCGCTAACGTTGTTGGCAAAGTAAGCAGCGTAGATGTCATGAGTCAGGTTGGTCGTAACCTGATAATCATTATACAGTCCTTCGTAAGTCAGGTTGGCGAACACCGAACCGATGGCGCTTTCCGTGCCTTGAAGGCTTTTCAGTGCACTGGGTGTCAGTTCGTAGTCGATATCGATTCCGTCAGGTGTGGCACCGATTATTTCCGGATCGTATACCGGTGCGTAGGGATCGGTATTCATTTCTTCGAAATCATTACATGCAGCCAGTCCTAACAGGAGAGTGCACATGGCAAGCGATTTGTATATTTTGATTTTCATACTATATCTTTAATTTATAAAATTAGAAACCAAGGTTAACTGAGAATCCGAATGTACGGGTATAAGGTACAGCCATAAAGTCGATGGCTTGAGAGAACATGGTTGTGTCGTAACCACCTTCCGGACTTGTTCCCGGAGTATGTTTCAACAGATAAGCCAGGTTACGTGCTACGAACGAAACATTCAGCGAGTTGATCGGCGTTTTCTTCAGCATGCTTTTGGGGAATGTATAGCCGATGGCCAGTTCCTTCAGCTTGATGAAAGAAGCATCATAGATAAAGTCTTCTGCGTTCTGTGCTCCGTAATAGTTGGATGCTGAGATCTTCTGAGTATTGGGTGTTCCGTCTTCGTATACACCCGGGAAGATCATCATAAAGTTATCGCTTTCTCCACGATTCATAGTACGTTTAGCCATACCCGAGCCTGTTGCGTTCATTTCGGAGATAGAGATGATATCGCCACCGAATTTCATATCGAACATGGCCGACAGTGTAAAGCCTTTGTAGGTGAACGACGGAGATACAGACATCAGCAAGTTAGGCTGGATGTTGCCGATAGGTTTAGCCAGGCGTTCGTCAGCATCTGTGGTCGTCATAGGCAAGCCGTTCTCTTTATTTATAATGATGTTGCCCTGTTCGTCACGTTTGTAGAGAGTCTTGGCATAGATTTCACCCAATTTGTGACCCGGGCGTGCACCTACGTTGATCGGGAAGTTAGAGTCGCCATTGAAGTAGATGTAGTCTACACCGTCGGCCAGTTTCTCTACGTTCGATACGTTCTTGGCCAGATTGACATTCAGATCGAAAGAGAAGTCTTTCAATTGTACCGGTGTAGAGTAGATCATCATTTCGAAACCTTTGTTGGTGATCAGACCGGCATTGACCCATTTACCTCCACTCCAGGGAGCAGCGGCGGGCACTTTCATGATCTGGTTCTTCGTGCGGCTATAATAATAGGTAAAGTCAAATCCCAAACGGTTGTTGAGGAACTTCATATCCAAACCTGCTTCGTAAGAAGAAGAGATTTCCGGTTTCAGCTGGTCGTTCATTTTCACGTTCGATTTGCTTGGAATCAGCTCACCTTTTTCAAATTTAAATCCGTACGTATTGTATAACTGATACGGGTCCGTATCTTTACCTACTTGTGCGGCAGACAAACGTACCTTGGCGAAAGTCAGCCAGTTGGGCAGTGTTTTGTCCAGTGAACGGACAAAATCAGAAACGACAAAACTTAAGTTGGCAGACGGGTAGAAGAAAGAGTTGTTCTTTTTCGGCAGTGTAGACGACCAATCGTTACGGGCAGTCAAGTCTAGTGACAGATATTCTTTCCAAGAGAGTTGCAAAGATCCGAATACTGAATTTGTTGCGCGTTCATGTCCGGTTTCTCCGGCAGTGTTCAGCATATTGGCTGCATTGAAAATCCATTGTCCCTTATCCAGCATATTGCGTACGCCGGCATTCAGTGATTCATAATTCTGGTACATGAAGTTACCACCTACCGTGAATCCCAGACGGAAATTGTCAGTCAGCTGTTTGTCACCCATCAATACGATTTCTGCGTTCGATTCGAAGAAATTCTGCTCCTCGCGGTTCATTTCGTCATCGGTGATATCTTTGATACTGCTCTCACCGTTGATACCGTCACCTGCGTTCGTTTCTTCGATTCGGGTACGATAATAATCGAATGCATATTTGGCAGACAAGTGCAACCAGTCAGTAAAGTTGATTTTCATTCCATAATATCCGAATGCTCTCCAACGTTCGTCAGAGTTGTGGCGCTGGTTCAAGACGTAATAAGGGTTACGGATACCGGCAGTAGGACCTGTCCAGTTTACGTGTGCATTGCCATCTGTCGAATATTGTTTCAGGTCGTTCAGGCGAATATTGTTAGGAATACCCATCAATTGAGCGATTGCTCCGTAAGTACCGAAGTAAGGACGATCTTCTGCTTTGGTACGTGAAAGTGAAATCTTTCCGTCCATAGAGAGATATTTGTTCATTTCCATTCCGGCATTCAGGTCGAGGTTGATTCGGTTGAGCTTCTCGTTCGGGAATACGCCCTTATTGTTCGAGCTGCCGAAAGAAGCACGAAAGTGCGATTTATCTGTTACGTTGCTCACCGATACATTGTGGTTTTGCGCGAAACCGGTATCGAAGTAATCTTTCAGTTTGTTGCCGTATTTAGAGAATGCATAGGTATCGCCGTTCCAGGCTTTCTGCATGCTTCCGTCCAATACCGGTCCCCAACTGGAAGAGTCTGTCGGATCATATTTGGCATAATATTGAGACAGAGGATTCTTGTTTTCATCCTGAGTCACAATGTGGCCCTGTCCGTAACGATCTTGCATTTCAAGAGTTTCGGCTACCTGGCTCCAAGTGAAGTTGCCGCTATAGCGTACTCCGAATCCATCTTTCTTGCTACCTTTTTTGGTTGTGACCAAGATCACACCGTTACCGGCACGCGAACCGTAGAGAGCGGCGGCATTCGGACCTTTCAGTACAGAGATCGATTCAATATCTTCCGGGTTGATATCGACGGATGAACCACCACGGTCGACACCACCGTAATAGGTGGCATCCGAGTTATTATTGTCACTGAACGGTACACCGTCTACAATCCAGAGCGGCTGGTTGTTATCTGCGAGAGAAGAGTTACCGCGGATTGTAATCTTGGTAGAACCACCCAGGCCAGTTCCGGCTGTATTCATTTGCAGACCGGCTACTTTACCTTGCAATGCACTGGTCACTGAAGGATCCCCTGTCTGGTTCAGTTGGTCGCCTTTGATTTCCTGTACGGCATATCCTAACATTTTCTTCTCACGTTTGATGCCCAAAGCGGTTACAACCACTTCACTGATCATCTGGGTATCTTCACTCATCGTTACATTCAGAATGCTTTCTTTAGCGGGCAACACTTGTTGTTTGTATCCGATATAGGAGAATACGATTTCAGCTTTCGGATCATTGACAGTCAGGGTGTATTTACCCTCCAGGTCGGTAATGGCTCCTGTGCTGGTACCCTTAACAGATACATTGACGCCGATCAGCGCCTCGCCGTTAGCATCTACAACCGTACCGCTGATCTGACGTTTGGCCGATGCCTGAACCGGATCCTGTTGTTTGGAAGCCTGGGACAGATAAACAATGTTATCTTCGATTTTGTATGTCAGGTTTTTGCCTTTGAGCGCAGTATTCAACAGTTGTTCCAGGCTTACATTCTTTACGTTCAGATTCTCAATCGGCATGTTTGACGATTGGTCATCATAAAAGAATTGATACTTAGACTGAGATTGCACCGTTTTGATGACTTGCCCCAATGTAGTGCGGGAAGTTGAAAATGTGAATTGTGCAAATGACCACTGGATAGGAGCGGCAGCTAAAAGAAGAACCAGCGATGCTTTGAGCAGCCTGGGTCTTTGAAATAGGATTTTGTTTTTCATTGACTATAATTAAATTAATTAGTTAACTTTAAAAACATACAAGGTTTAAGCATTGTATTTATAATATAAGTCAACGGCTTTTGTACCCTTGATGTTAATAAAACAAGTGTCCCGAAAGAAACACTTACTTCAGTTACTAACTTTTTTGAGAATTATTTTATATGTCCCTGAGGATGCGTACGTGTATCCGTATTGGATTCTGGGTATGCACCCTCAGGGGATATGAGTTGTCTAAAGAGAGAGGACTATTTCATCTTGGAGAATGAATAGGGGGCATCATCATCGTTGATGCCTCTGTTGAGGTTGGGGTGTGAACCCATTTTGAATTCAATGGTTCCGCCTTGCAGCAGATCGGCATGTTTCAGATAGTTCCGGGTTGATTCTTGCCCGTTGACCCGGAGGGATTCGATATAAAGATTCTCCTTACTGTTATTCTGTGCATCGATCACAAGATTATTGCCATTTTCAAAGTGTAGCGTTGCCTTTTTGAATAGAGGGGCTCCAATGACATACTCATCTGTTCCCGGACATACCGGATAGAATCCGAGGGCTGAGAATACATACCAGGCAGAGGTCTGTCCGTTGTCCTCGTCGCCACAGTAACCGTCAGGACCCGGAGTATACATGCGGTCCATTACTTGACGAAGCCAGTATTGCGCTTTCCAGGGCTGTCCGGCATAATTGTACAAGTAAATCATGTGCTGTATCGGTTGGTTGCCGTGTGCATAGTTACCCATGTTCATCACGGTCATTTCGCGGATTTCATGGATCACCTGTCCATAATAACTGTCGTCGAATACAGGAGGAACTGCAAATACGGAGTCCAGCATCGTGATAAACATCTTTTTGCCTCCCATCAGATCGATTAATCCTTGCGGGTCGTGAAATACCGACCAGGAGTAATGCCAGCTGTTACCTTCTGTGAATGCATCTCCCCACTTCAACGGAGAGAATGGTGACTGGAACTGGCCGTTTTCATTACGGCCACGCATCAGTTTGCTTTCTTTGTCGAATACATTCCGGTAGTTCATGGCACGTTTGGCAAATAGTTCAATTTCTTTTTCGGTCGGTTCAAGGCTTTAGCCAGTTGGTAGATGCACCAGTCATCGTAAGCGTATTCTAATGTGCGGGCTGTATTTTCATTGATTTTCACGTCATAGGGTACGTAGCCCAGCTTATTGTAATACTGATACCCCAAGCGTCCGGTAGAAGAGACTTCCGGATGTACATTCTCTGTACCGTGAATCAGCCCTTCATACAGAGTTTTCACATCGTCTACCTTTACTCCTTTCATATAGGCGTCTACCAATACTGAAGCAGAGTTATTGCCTATCATACAACCTCTGTGTCCGGGACTCGCCCATTCCGGAAAGAAACCACTTTCCTTATAAGTATTGATAAGTCCTTCTTGTATTTCTTTGTTTACCGACGGGTACATCAGGTTCAGGAATGGAAACAAACAACGGAATGTATCCCAAAATCCTGTATCGGTGTACATATATCCGGGGAGTACCTGACCGTTGTAAGGACTATAATGAACCGGTTGCCCGTCTGCCGTAAACTCATAGAATTTGCGGGGAAATAGCAGAGAACGGTAGAGGCAGGAGTAGAATGTACGGTACTGGTCCAGATTGCCGCCTTCTACTTCTATTTTACCTAATACATTGTTCCAGGCATCATTCCCTTTTTGTGCAAGTTGCTCAAAAGAGTCGTTACCCAATTCTTTAAGGTTCTGAGCCGCTTGTTCAAAACTAATGAACGAAGAAGCTATACGGGCATGCACGATTTCACCTTTACGGGTACTGAAACCAATGATGGCTCCCGTATGGTCGGCTTTCTGCTCCAAGTTGCCTTCTTCCAGCTTTTTGTCTGCAAAAGTGCCTTTGTAAGTGAAAGGTTTGTCGAACTCGATAACGAAGTAGTTCTTGAAATTCTCGGGCACTCCACCACTGTTACGGGTGGTGTAGCCGATTATCTTGTTCTCTTCCGGAATTACTTTTACGTAGGAACCCTTGTCGAATGCGTCTACTACAATGTACGAGTGTTCGTTTTCGGGAAAGGTGAAACGGAACAGAACCGCACGTTCTGTCGGAGTCATTTCGGTCACTACATCGTGCTCGGCCAAATATACTTTATAGTAGGAAGGAGTTGCTATTTCACCTTTATGACTGAACCAACTGGCACGTTTTTCTTCATCAAACTCAAGTTTGCCTGTGACGGGCATGATGGAGAATTGTCCGTAATCATTGATCCATGGGCTGGGTTGGTGGGTTTGCTTGAATCCCCTGATTTTGTTGGCTGTATACGTGTATTGCCATCCGTCCCCCATCTTGCCCGTTTGCGGTGTCCAGAAGTTCATTCCCCACGGACGTGCAATAGCGGGATAGGTGTTCCCGGTTGATAATTCGAAAGAAGACTGCGTTCCCATCAGTGGGTTTACGTATTGGGTCCAGTCTTTGGCCTCAGCCATTAGTGAGCAAGCTATAAGGCAAGCGGTCAAAAGAATTTTTCTCATGGTGTGGATAAGTGTATTGCTATATGGATATTATATATTTTCTATCATCGGTGCCGTGTAGGCTACATATTCGTATAATCTGTGATGAAACAGGGTACTTTCTTAGGGTTGGGTCCGCCGGTCTGTCATTTCTATTTCCAACGTACTGCCTGCTATGATATCGTCATGCGTAAAGAATGGTTTATCCAATGGTTTTCCGTTCAGTGTCATGTTTTTGATATACTTATTCTTTTTCGAGTTATTCTTAGCTATCACTGTAAACTTTTTGCCATCGGGCAGGTTTACTACGGCTTTATCGAATGCGGGGCGTCCGATAGAATAAACCGGTTTCCCCGGACATACCTGATAGAATCCCATAGAATTGAGTACATACCAAGCCGACATTTGTCCGCAATCTTCATTTCCCGACAGTCCGTCTACGGCATTGGCATATTGGCTACGGTATACGCTGTCTACCAATTCTTGCGTCCTCCACGGACGGTTCACATAGTTGTACATATGAATCACGTGGTGGCTGGGTTCGTTGCCGTGGGCATATTGTCCGATCAGTCCGCTGATGTCCGAGGAGGTTGTTTCGCCTTCCAGTGAAGAGTCGGCGGTAAACAGAGAATCCAGTTTACCGACGAAGGCATCTTCGCCGCCCATTAGTTTTACCAATCCTTCGATGTCGTGTGGAACGAACCAGGTCCATTGCCAGGCAGTCCCTTCACAATAATCATCGTTGCGGTGAGTTGAAGAGCGTGGATTGAAGGGAGTGCGCCATTCGCCCTTACTGTCCAATCCGCGCATAAAGCGGGTTCCCGGATCGAAGTAAAACTCGTAGGCTTTTGCGAAACGTGCGTATTTGTCCCGGGTGTCGTAGTCGTTCAATGCATCGGCAAATACTGAAATACACCAGTCGTCATAAGCATACTCCAAGGCCTTGGCAACCGATTCGTTTTCGCGGTCACACGGTACGTAGCCGATTGAGTTTTTATAATATTTGGCTTTCGGCATCAGATGGGGTAACACCAGATCGGGGCATTTGATTCCTGTTGTATCATATTCTGCCGCACGCACGCAGGCTCGGTAAGCTTCTTGGATGTCGAAATTACGATCGCCTTTCATATATGCATCTACAATGACGGGAACGGCATGGTAACCAATCATTGTACCGGTATAGTTGGAAGCCATGTCCCACATTGGGAAAATGCCCCCCTCCTGATGCTTTTTGATCAGTGAACGGATGAAAGCATTGTTCAGATCCGGATCTATAATGGTCATTAGCGGATGCAGTGCACGGAAGGTATCCCATAAAGAAAAAATGGTATACATCGGATTCAGTGTATCTCCTTGATGTACTTGCAGATCCATACCCAGATAACGTCCGTCTACGTCCGTAAACAGATTCGGGCTAATGGCAGTGTGGTAGAGTGCGGTATAGAAGATGGTTTTGTCATTTTTATCATTGGTAGTAATATCAATCTTCGATAACGTTTCATTCCACGCTTTGCGTGCGTCTTTACGTACTCCGTCAAAATCCCAGTCTGGTATTTCAGTTTCTACATTTTTGCGTGCACCCTCTATGTCCACAGCAGAGATTCCGACTTTGACAAACACTTGTTCGTCTTTGGTCGTGTCAAAGTGAAGTAATGCTTTACAGGTAGGCAGCAGTCTGCCTCCATCGTCGAGTGCCATCGAATCAGTCACCAACGTGTAGGTGAAAGGTTTCGAGAATTTTGCATAAAAGTTGATATATTGGTCGAAAGCCCAGTACATGGTCTTTTTACGGCCGCAGATTTCAGTGGGGCTGATGACCTCTATTTCCATCTCTTTGTTGGTCTGCCGTTGCAGACTGTAGTCCAAGTCGAGGATGAATCCTGCTTCTTTACTTTCAGGAAAAGTATACCTGTGGATAGCTGCCCGTTTGCTTGCAGTCAGTTCGGCTTTTACTTGATAAGTATCCAGGAAGACTGAGTAATAGCCCGGTTCGGCAGTCTCATTCTGATGTGAAAAGGCAGAAGCATAAGCCATCTGCTGGCTCTGTGAACCTGTGGGGAGGTACTTTTGTTCGCCCACCGTAGGCATCAGTAGTACATCTCCATAGTCGCAACAACCGGTTCCGCTCAAATGGGTGTGTGAGAATCCGTTGATGGTGGAATCTGCGTAATAATATCCCGAGCAGGCATCCCACCCATCTATGCGGGTGTCTGGGCTGGGAGAAATCATGCCATGGGGGACAATGGCGCCCGGAAAAGTATGACCGTGTCCGCCTGTACCGATAAATGGGTTGACGTAGGCTGCGTAATCAGTCATGTCCGGCGAGTTTGTGCAGGAGTTCAGAGACAATAAGCCTCCTAAACATCCCGCCAGGAATGTTTTAAATTTCATGGTACTGTATGTTTATTTTAATTGGTTGCTCACTTGTTACGTGAAGAAATAAAGATATTGTCTCCCACAATCTTATAATTGATAGGTATAGAGTTGTCCAACGATTGGAGTACAGACTCTATATTATCTTTTTTCTTCAATACACCCGAGTAAGTTTTGTCGGACTTAATGTCGGGTGAAAGAATGATTTTCACATCATAAAAGCGTTCTAACGTCCGGGTGATGGCAAAAATGTCCGCCTGTTCAAACGGGATCAGGTCATTGTGCCATACGGCATCCAATTTGGCATCTACTTGCTTCACCACCAGTCTGCGGGTTGTTTTATTCAGTTCGGCCTTTTGTCCGGGCGAAAGAATAATCATTCCTTCATCGTGGTTTCCTCTCACTTCTATTTCTCCTTCGATCAAGGTTGCTTCTGCCAGTTTGTGACTCTTGTCGCACTTGAAATTGAAAGTGGTTCCCAACACTTTGATACGCATAGCCTCACTTTCTACAACGAAAGGACACCGACGGTTTTTAGTGACTTCGAAATAAGCTTCTCCATCGAGATATACATCTCTTTCGGATTCTGAGAATTCCTTGGGATATCTCAGGGTGGCCGATTGATTGAGCCATACTTTTGTGCCATCGGGCAACATCACTTCTTTCACTTTGCCATCCGTGGACGAGGCCGTTATCATATTCCGGGTCGGATCGGCCTGATAGTACAGGTATCCGCCTCCGGTGCCTATCATCAGTGCGAGCACGATGATAGCGGCATATCGTATCCATTGGTGCATTCTGATCACTTTGCGGCTATGTGCATCTTCCTGAGCCAGTTTCTTGTATAGTCGTGCTTCTGCCCGGGCAACTTTTTTCTGATCCGGAAAGCTGTCGTGTCTGCCCAAATGATATACCTCTTCCATTCGGAAAAGTCGGCGGGCATTATCGTCTGATTCTTTGATCCAAGCGTTCACTCTGGCAAAATCTTCGTCAGAACATTCGCCTGTCAGATATCTCATCAATATGTCTTCGCTCAGATTATTCATCTTTTCTTTTTCATTATATAATAGAAACAACTAAATCTTTAAAAACACTTATCTATTTGATAAAAAATAGTAGAAATAAAAACCATAAATGGCCGAGACGGTTTCGTAGGAACTTCAGTGCCTTGTACATGTGGGCTTCTACCGTACGTAAAGAGACTCCCATCACGTCAGCTATTTCTTTATTCTTCATTTCGTGCAGATAGCTCAACTTAAACACTTCCTTGCATTTGTCCGGTAGCTCGTTAATGGCTTGGTAGATTTCGTTTCGCAATTCGCGGTCTTCTATCCGCCGGATTACTTCGTTGTTGTCCGGCTGATAGAATTCCGCTCGTTTTTGGTTGATTTCTTCCACAGCAGCGCAATATCCGTCCTCTATGCTGCGATGTTTCAGCACATTCAAGGCCCGGGTATATACCGCCCGATAGAGGAAGGCTTGGATCTGGTCGCCTATTACCATGGAATCTCTTCGTTTCCACAGTTCCACGAATACATCCTGTACCACATCTTCTGCTTCTTCATCGCCACCAGGCGGGTGGCGTAGAACATCAGGTTCGGATAGTACCTCCGGAACAGGGCTTTGTAGGTTATATCAAATGTGTCGTCCATCTTTTTTAGCTGCTGGTTTTGGGGGTGCGGGCTACAAGTTATTGATCACTCGTAACTTTCTCCTTTCCCATTTCAAACTCAAGGGTTGCACCACTCATAATCTGTTCATGAGTAATGTAACTTTTATCATAGGGTTTTCCATTCAGTTTGGTTGATCGGATATAGATATTCTCTTTGCTGACAGCCGGAGCTTTGACAGTGAATGTTTTCCCGTTGTCAAGGTGCAGTTGCACTTCCGGGAAAAGGGGAGTACCTATTTCATATTGACCGCTTATCGGATTTACCGGATAGAATCCCATGGCGCTGAATACATACCAAGCCGACATCTGGCCGCAGTCTTCGTTTCCGCAGAGTCCGGCAGGGCTGTTCAGGTAGAGTTCGTTCATTACTTTTGCCACATACTCCTGGGTTTTCCAGGGTTGGTCTACCGCATTATAAAGGTAGATGACGTGATGGCTCGGTTCGTTTCCGTGAGCATATTGGCCTATCATTCCGGTACTGAAGAGCGGAAGTTCATCGTCGGCCGAAGGATGGAAGGTGAACATGCTGTCCAGCTTTTGTGCAAAACGTTCTTTTCCGCCTGTCAGACCGATCAGTCCGTCTATGTCATGCTGTACCGACCAGAAATATTGCCAACCGTTACTTTCGCAGATATGCGGTGTATAAGCATCTGCTTTAAAGTCTTTCTGAAATTCTCCCTTGTCATCACGAGGTTGCATGAACGAGGTTGCCGGATTGTATACGTTACGATAGTTTTGCGACCGCTTATAGAATTCGTCCGCAATCTCTTTCTTTCCCAGTTTTTCTGCCATGCGGGCAATGCAGTAATCATCATAAGCGTATTCAAGTGTTTTGGATAACGACCAGTTTTCGGCATTATAACTATCTTTTTCATTGAAAGGAACATATCCCAGTTCTTTATAAGCACCAATTCCGCGGTAATTGTCCAGGTTGGCAGTGGCTACACAAGCTTCCAATGCCTTTTTCGGATCAAAGTTTCCAATACCTTTCAGATAAGCATCCACGATGACCGGAACGGCATGATAGCCAATCATCATATCTGTTTCACTACCGTAGAAATTCCAAACCGGCAGGCGTCCGTTCTGTTCGTAGAAAGCCAGAAATGATTGAACCATATCGTTGGTACGTTCGGGTTCGGTATAGGTAAATAGAGGATGTGCGGCGCGGTATGTATCCCATAAAGAGAAAGTACTGTAGTTTACCCATCCGTCTGTGTGATGAATCTTTTTGTCCGGACCGTAATACGAACCGTCGACATCGCTATAAATGGTAGGAGCAAGCATGGTGTGATAGAGTGCGGTGTAGAAGTTTACCCAATCGTCCTTATGGTCGCCTTTGACTGCGATTTTAGAGAGTTGCCGGTTCCAGTTGTCCCGTGCAGCCTCACGATATTTATCGAAATTATCCTCCGGAACTTCGGCTGCCAGATTTTGAGCTGCTCCTTCCATGCTGACACCGGAAAGGGCTGTGTTGACAAGTATTTGCTCTCCTTTTTGTGTGTCGAAATCGAATCGGGCTATGGTAGCCGTACCCATTCGTTTTCCGTCTTTCAGGATGGCAGTTGTATCCATTTGAACGGCTGTAAAAGGTTTAGAGAAGCGTGTACGGAAATAGACATGCTGGTCGCGTGCCCATCCGTCGGAGAAGCGGTATCCCTGAATGGTTACCGAGTCGATAACTTCGATGTGCGAATCATTGGTAAAGTCCCAATTCATAGCTTTTTTCAGGTTGAGGAAGATAGCGGCTTTGGCTTCAGGAAAAGTGTAACGCTGAATACCGCATCGTTCGGTTGCCGTCAATTCGACGTTGATGCCGTAATCTTTCAGCAGTACCTGGTAATATCCTGCCGTGGCACTTTCGTCCTGATGGGAAAATTTGGAGTAAATACCTAACGGAGCTTCTGCTTCTTTATAAGGCAGGGTGACGGGCATGAAAGAGATGTCATATAAGTCGCCTGCTCCCGTACCAGAAAGGTGGGTATGGCTGAATCCGGCAATAGTGCTATCGGGATAAAAATATCCGGAGATACGGTCCCAGCCGGGAAGTCCGTTGTCCGGACTAAGTTGTACCATGCCGAAAGGGACTTGTGCTCCGGGATAGGTATTACCGGTGAAATCGGTTCCGATAAATGGGTTTACATATTGGGTATAGTCAATAGTTGCCTGTTTAGGGGTAGACGTACAGGCAGTGAAAACAAATAAAAGAATAAATAGTGAATGAAAAAGTACTTTCATGCGGCTTGGGTTAGAGTTTTTTAAGTAATTGATTGATTTAGTGTGCAAAAGGTAGAGAATATAAATGTAAAACGAAAGAGCTTGTGTGCTGATTGATTCGTCTTTTTGTATTTCGACTCGTTATCATGAGGGCGGAGGGGGCATTATAAACAGCCGGGGGAGATAATATGCTTTCCGTTTCAGTGATCCCTTCTTAATGTTTTGAAAAACGGGATGTATAGATAAAATACATCTGTTCCCCGGCGTACAATCGAACGTATGAGATGATTTGGATGGAGTTCTTATAGGTTGAAAAGAGGAGAACCGTTGCTTTAAAAGCCAAAGGATTGTTGGTTTTAAAGGCAGGATCCTTTGGTTTTCAATTAACATCTTGAATCTTAAGTATCTGTTTGTTAGTGAATCATGGCTTATGGTATGCTTTGACTTTATCTTTAGTCGGTTGCATTGGATTTTAAATCTCCTTTTAGCGTTTTGTCAGGAAAGAACGCCATAGTAACTTTCAATGATATAGCACTCCGGAGGGTTGAACGGATTGTGACAGTACATATCGGGTGCATGCATAGGCACAGGCAGAACCTGCTAAAAACAATATTCCGGTAGAGGTCATCATATCTCCTAAACTTACCAATGGCGATACAATACCTCCGAATGCAAACCCGGTGGCTCCCAAAAGTGCCGAAGCAATGCCTGCATTCCGTCGCTCACACTCCATGGCCAAGGTGTTGGATGCTGTAAAAGTCATGCCAATCATCGAGAGTAGAGCGAAGATCAATAACTCGTAGATCCAAAAATCACATCCCAAGGACAAGAATACCATCAATAGTGCAGATACTGACAGCATGCCCCGGCTTCCTATATATAAAGCCCGTTCCATGGTAGGTAATTTTATCGATATGGCTGAAAAGATAACCATTGCTATCGCATTGATTCCGAAACAGAGGCTGAAGGATAGAGGAGAGAGTCCGTAGTGTTGTTGCATGATGAATGGTGCAGAAGAGATATTGACAAACAGTATTCCCATAGTGAAACCATATTGCAGGACGTAGCCTACATAGCGGCGGTTGCGGAGGACTTCTCCGAAACTATGGTATAAGTCTTGCCAACTCACAGTCTGTCTGTGTTTTGCCGGAAGTGATTCGTTCAAATGTAAGCTTCCGGATAGGAGAACCACTCCCATAAAGAATAAGCAGATAAAGATGCCTTGCCAGCTTGTTATCTGAGCCAGTATACCTCCTCCGATAGGGGCGATGACTGTAGCTATTCCATTTATTCCGCCGATAACGGCAAGCATGCCGGCCAGTTGCTGTCCCGAATACTCGTCGGTAGCTATGGAGCGGGAAATCACTACACCACCTGCTCCGGCAATGCCTTGTAAGAATCGGGATGTCACAAATTGTGAAATGGTATGTGAAAAGATGCATCCCACCGTAGCGAGCAGGAACAGAATCATGGCCAGAAGTAATGGAGGACGTCGCCCGCACTTGTCACTCAAGGGACCGAAAATTAATTGTCCGGCAGCCAAGCCAATCATGCTGGTGGTGAGTCCCAATTGTACCATAGAAGATGAAGTGTGGAAAAAATCTGCCATAGCCGGTAAGGTAGGCAAATACATGTCCATTATAAAAGGGCCGAAAGCACTTAATACACCTAAAAATAATAATAAGAACCGTCTGGAATTCTGTCTGTCAGTCATTGCTATTCTCTTTGATCAATACGGTTGCAAAATTACTCCATCTGTTAGGAATCGAATATAGGCTAATCTGTACAAAACATGTTGTTTTCAGAACAAAATAGCCCGAATATCAAAAATAAACCTACATTTGTTGCCTAAAACAGACTTTTATGAAAACAGACCGATTGCTTGCCGATACAAAAACGATCCGATATGAAGAGACCGACCTGGCCTCTTTGATATCGGCCCCATACCATTTCCGGTGTGGTATCTATCTGATTTGTACGCAGGGAGAAGCCGTTGTCTCTACCGGTGTGCAGAAATATATATTCAATGAACAGACAGAATTGATCTTCCTGACCGGCGGTTTGCTGCAAGTGCTCGAAACTTCCGGAGATTTACAGGTGAAAATGTTGATGTTTCCTAAAGAAGCATTTTTAAATGCCATGTTACCTATCGATACACCTTACTTTAATTATACTCACGAACATCCCTGTTACCATCATACTGCTGACGAACGGAGTCAGAAGACCTGGCGGCAGATCAATTTGTGGATGGATATGGCACAAATGTTGTTTACCGAACCGATGCCCCAGTTCAGGGGACAACAAGAGCACAACTTTTTGCAAAGTCTGCTTATGTGGCTGTTTAATACGATTCCGGAAAAATTGGCTGTCAGTAAGCAATATAGTCGTACGCAATTACTTTGCCATCGGTTTATGCAATTGATCCGTGAATATAGTATGCATGAACATCAGGTAGCTTTTTATGCCGAAAAACTTTGTATATCGTCTCGTTACCTGCATAAAATTACAGTTCGGCATTTAGATGGAAAGAAGCCTAAACAGCTTATTGATGAACAGTTGGTGGCCGAAATAAAAGTGCTGTTGAATGAGCCTCGTTTATCTGTAACAGAAATAGCTGAGCAACTGCATTTTCCGGACCAATCCTATTTGACGCATTTCTTTAAAAAGAATACGGGTATCTCTCCAAAAGAGTTTCGGGCGATCAAGAATCTCGGATGAGGCTGAGTCTGTCCACTCTTCTCCGTTACTGTAGTAGAAGGAGTAGAATAAACAAGATCATTCTTGCTCTTCCCGGGGGATAAAGTGAGTTTGTGATATGGACATTCGATGAAGGGGAATAAAATAGAAAGAGTCCGGTGCAGTACCGGACTCTTTACTCGGAGAGTCTATGATGTTTAATCTGACTTCTAACTTTATATGGGAACTTTCGGATAACGTGGTACCCGCTCGTAAGAGTCGGCTCCTTTAGATTCCTGCCAGTTCCAGTACCTTCTCAACAGCAGCGTTCAGTCCGTCCGGATTCTTGCCACCGGCTGTTGCGAAGTGAGGTTGACCGCCACCGCCACCCTGAATCAGTTTGGCAGCTTCTTTCACCAGATTACCTGCTTTCAGTCCGCCGGCAACCAGGTTGTCACTGATCATAACAGTCAGCATTGGTTTATTGGCATCTACTGTTCCGGCTACAAAGAAGAGATTTTCTGTAATTTCACCACGAAGTTGGAAAGCGATGTTCTTCACTACTTCGGCGGGCATCGGCAAGCAGAACTTAATGACTTTAATGCCGTTAATCTCTTGTACATTTTTCAGCAGGCGTTCTTTGACGGCAGCTTCTTTTTCTTTCATGAAGTCTTCCACCTGTTTTTTCAGTCCTGCGTTTTCGTCGATATACTTGCGAATGGCCACACCAAGGTCGGGAGCATTGTTGAAAAGAGCTTTCAAGTCGCTCAAAGTATCCTGGATCGTATCCAGCATTTCTTCTACGCGAGCTCCGGTATATGCTTCGATACGGCGTACACCGGCAGCTACCGAACTCTCAGAGATAATTTTTACCATACCGATATTTCCGGTAGCGGCAACGTGGGTACCTCCACAGAATTCAATGGATGAGCCAAACTGGATAACACGTACGTGGTCACCATATTTCTCGCCGAACAGGGCGATTGCGCCCAGTTCTTTCGCTTCTTCGATAGGGATGTTGCGGTGTTCCTGTAATGGAACATTGGCACGTATCTTGGCGTTTACCAGATGCTCTACTTTGCGGAGTTCTTCGTCTGTCACTTTCTGGAAGTGAGAGAAGTCAAAACGCAGAGAGTCCGGTGTAACCAATGATCCTTTCTGCTCTACATGTTCGCCTAAAACTTCACGGAGCGCTTCGTCCAGCAAGTGGGTAGCCGAGTGATTGGCTGCACAAGCGGCACGTTTGTCTGTGTCTACACATGCCATCATCGGAGCTTCCGGATGTTCGGGCAGTTTCTTTGTAATATGTATCGGAAGATTATTTTCTTTCTTGGTGTCGATTACTTCGATAGTCTCGAATTCGTTTACCAATACACCGGTGTCGCCTACCTGGCCACCGCTCTCTGCATAGAACGGAGTGTAGTCCAGTACGATCTGATACAGAGTCTGGTTTTTCTGTTTCACCTGGCGATAACGCAGGATGGAAGTTTCGTATTCCGTGTAATCGTAACCTACAAACTCAGTAGTTCCTTCTTTCAGTATGATCCAGTCACCTGTCTCTATGGCAGCTGCATTGCGGGCACGTTGTTTCTGCTGTTGCATTTCGGCATCGAACTCTTCGACATTGACTGTCATACCATTTTCACGCAGAATCAACTCTGTCAGGTCGAGTGGGAAACCGAATGTATCGTATAATGTGAAAGCGTCTTTACCGCTGATTTCAGTCTTTCCGTTAGCTTTGGTGTCAGCCATTGTTTTATCGAGCAGGCGGATACCGGTTTCCAAAGTACGGAGGAATGATTCTTCTTCTTCTTTGATAACCTTTTCGATCAACTCTTTTTGAGCAATCAGTTCCGGATAGGCATCTCCCATGCTGTCAATCAGAACCGGAAGTAATTTGTACATAAATGCCTGTTTCTGTCCAAGGAATGTATATCCGTAACGAACGGCACGACGCAGGATACGACGAATCACGTAACCGGCCTTGGCATTCGAAGGCAATTGTCCGTCAGTAATTGAGAACGCAATGGTACGGATGTGGTCGGCAATAACACGCATGGCAATGTCGTTCTGTTCATTTTTGCCATATTCCGTTCCGGCCATTTGGGCGATTGCTTTAATCAACGGCTGGAATACGTCCGTGTCGTAATTGGATGTTTTACCCTGCAAAGCCATGCACAGGCGTTCGAATCCCATACCGGTATCGATCACTTTCGCCGGAAGCGGCTCAAGAGTGCTGTCGGCTTTGCGGTTGTATTGCATGAATACAAGATTCCAGATTTCGATAACCTGGGGATGATCGTGGTTCACCAGGTCGCGTCCTGAAATCTTGGCACGCTCTTCTGCAGGACGGAGGTCGATGTGGATCTCCGAACACGGACCGCAAGGGCCTGTATCACCCATTTCCCAAAAGTTATCATGTTTGTTTCCGTTGATGATATGGTCTTTAGGCAAGTATTGCTCCCAGTAAGAGGCGGCCTCGTTATCACGCTCCAGACCCTCTTCCGGGCTACCTTCGAATACTGTTGCATACAGGTGTTCCGGATTCAGTTTCAGGACGTCTACCAGATATTCCCATGCCCAACTGATGGCTTCTTTCTTGAAGTAATCACCGAACGACCAGTTACCCAGCATTTCGAACATGGTGTGATGGTAGGTATCGTGTCCTACTTCTTCAAGGTCATTGTGCTTGCCGCTTACACGAAGGCACTTTTGTGAGTCCGCGACTCTGTGGTATTTCGCCGGGTGGTTACCCAAAATAATATCTTTAAACTGGTTCATCCCTGCATTGGTAAACATCAGGGTGGGGTCATCTTTAATCACCATTGGAGCCGAAGGAACAATCTGATGTCCTTTTGACTCGAAGAAATTCTTAAACGAATCTCTGGTTTCTTTTGCAGTCAACATACTTCTATATATCTATTGTTGAGGTTAATATTCTGAAAAAAGCAGTGCAAAGATAGCTTGTTTTTATTATTTTTGCCGTATTAACAAGCGAAATATTTATAAGATGCGCAAAGTTTACTACATCTATAATCCGCAAACGCAGACTTATGACCGGATTTATCCGACTGTCCGACAACGGGCGCTGAGCATTCTCCGCCGTCTTTTTATAGGAATGGGACTGGGAGCCGGCAGTTTCATCATTCTGTTACTGATTTTCGGTTCTCCCTCAGAGAAGGAGTTGCGGAAAGAAAATAGCCAACTCTTGGCGCAATATAACGTACTCTCTCGTCGTCTTGACGAGGCGATGGGGGTGCTTCAGGATATCCAGCAGCGTGATGATAACCTCTATAGAGTGATTTTTATGGCCGATCCTGTTTCACCGGCTATTCGTCAGGCCGGTTATGGTGGTACGAACCGTTACGAACAATTGATGGATATGGCTAACTCAAAGTTGGTGATCAACACTACCCAAAAGATGGATGTACTGAGCAAACAGCTTTATATCCAGTCCAAGTCATTTGACGATGTAGTGGCAATGTGTAAAAATCATGATCAGATGCTGAAATGTATTCCCGCCATCCAGCCTATATCCAATAAGGACCTTCGGAAGACAGCATCCGGTTATGGGACACGGATTGACCCCATCTACGGAACAACGAAATTTCATGCCGGCATGGACTTCTCGGCGCATCCGGGTACGGACGTGTATGCCACGGGTGATGGTACGGTTGTGAAAATGGGATGGGAGACCGGTTATGGCAATACTGTCGAGATTGACCATGGCTTCGGATATCGTACCCGCTACGCCCATTTACAGGAGTTTCGTACTAAACTGGGTAAAAAGGTCGTGCGTGGTGAAGTTATAGCCGGGGTAGGAAGTACGGGAAAGAGTACCGGTCCGCATTTGCATTACGAAGTGCACGTCAAAGGACAGGTGGTCAATCCGGTGAACTATTACTTTATGGATTTGAGTGCGGAAGATTATGAACGGATGATTCAGATTGCCGCCAACCACGGTAAAGTATTTGACTAAAAGAGAAGAAAATCATGCAAAATACGGAGAGAGACCTGAAATTATATTACTCTATCAGTGAAGTTGCCCAAATGTTTGATGTCAACGAATCGTTGCTTCGTTTCTGGGAAAAGGAGTTCCCGCAGATATCCCCAAAGAAAGGGAGTCGTGGCGTGCGCCAGTATAGGAAAGAGGATGTGGAAACCATTCGCCTGATCTATCATTTGGTGAAAGAAAGAGGAATGACTCTGCCCGGAGCTCGCCAGAAACTGAAAGATAACAGGGAAGCGACGATCCGGAATTTTGAAATTATCGACCGTTTGAAGCAGATTCGTCAAGAGTTGATCGGAATGAGGGATGCTTTGGATGGGTTTTCAACAAGACGGGAAGAGGAGCAATGAGTGATTGTTCAAGCACTCATTGCTCCTCTTCCCGTTATTTAATTTATTGTTTTGTTAGTTTTCTACACGTGTCACCGACTTTATATTCGGAATCTTGCGCAGGTTGTTGCAAATAGCTTTTACATCTTCCACATCGTGCACATACAATTGGACCTTTCCTTCGAAAATGCCATCGTCCGTTTCCATATCCAGTTTCCGGATATTCACATTAAGCTGGCGTGAAATAACTTGTGTAATTTCATTCAGCAGCCCTACATTATCTATTCCTTTAATATAAATGTATACCAGGAACGAAAGTTTCTTGTGTGTATCCCATTCAGTGGCAATGATGCGGTTGCCGTAGCTGCTTTTCAGTTTGGCCGCTACCGGACATTGACGCTTGTGGATGATGATGCGGTCATTCTCGTCCATGTATCCCAGTACGTCGTCACCGGGGATGGGATGACAACATTCGGCCATGATATATTTCTTTTGCAGGGCATCTTCCGTCAGTTTGAGAATTTGTTTGGTGTTGATTTTTTCCTTTTCCTGCGGTTCTTTTTCCTCCTGCTGTTTATCCTTATTATTGCCAAAAGAGAAAGTCAGATACTTCATCCAGTTGCTGCTTTGTTTCTCTTTCAGTTCATTTTTGTCGGCATCTCCCAGAACGATGGTTTTGTTACCGATGGCTACAAGAAACTCTTCTTCGTTCTTCATGTTATGCAGTTTGCACAACTTCTCGATGACGGCTGCCTCCGGGCGGATCTCTTCTTTCTTAAAGAATTCATTCAACAATTCTTCTCCTTCTTTCTGGAAGGTTTTTCGTTCCTTACGCAGAATAGCCGCAATCTTAGCCCTTGCACGCGCAGTAGTGGCAAACACTTCCCATTGCGGCTGTACACGCTGTGACTTGGATGTCAGGATTTCCACTTGGTCACCACTTTGCAGCTTATGGCTTAGCGGCACCAGTTTATGATTCACTTTGGCACCTATACAGTGGCTTCCTATATCCGTGTGCAGTGAGAAGGCGAAATCCAGGGCAGTGGAGTTCTGCGGCATGGTTTTGAGCTCTCCTTTCGGGGTGAAGACAAAGATTTCCGAGGCGAATAAGTTTAATTTGATTGTATCGAGAAAGTCGATGGCATCCGGCTGCGGATCGTCGAGTATCTCTTTAATGGTACGCAACCATTTCTCCAGTTCGCCTTCGTCTTCGCTGCCTCCTCCTTCTTTATATTTCCAGTGGGCGGCAAATCCCTGTTCGGCTACATCGTTCATCCGCTCACTGCGTATCTGGACTTCGATCCACTGGCCATTATTGCCCATCAAAGTGACGTGCAGTGCCTGGTATCCGTTAGCTTTGGGGTGGCTCACCCAGTCGCGCAGACGGTCGGGATGCGGTTTATAGATTTTGGAGATGGAAACATAAATATCGAAACAGTCGTTCAGTTCCTCGTCTATGTTGCGTGGTTCGAAAATGATCCGTACAGCCAGAAGATCATAAATCTCTTCGAAAGGAACATGCTTGGTCTGCATCTTGTTCCAGATAGAGTAGATGGACTTCACACGTGCCAGGATTCGATATTTTAATCCCATTTTATCCAACTGCTCGCGTATGGGAGCGGTGAATTCGTTGAATACCTTATCGCGTTCGGCGGCTGTTGCGTTCAGCTTTTCTTCAATCTCCTGATATTCTTCAGGATGTTCATATTTGAAACTGAGGTTTTCCAGTTCCGTCTTGATCTTATACAGTCCCAGGCGATTGGCAAGAGGGGCGTAAATATAAAGGGTTTCGCCTGCAATCTTATATTGCTTGTTGGGCAACATGGAACCGAGTGTACGCATGTTGTGCAGGCGGTCGGCAATCTTGATCAGGATCACCCGGATATCATCAGACATGGTGAGCAGGAGTTTCTTGAAGTTTTCTGCTTGTGCCGAAGCCCGGTCACCAAAAATACCTCCGGAGATTTTGGTCAGTCCGTCGACAATCTGTGCAATCTTGGCCCCGAAGATATTTTCGATATCTTCTACTGTATAATCGGTGTCCTCGACAACATCGTGCAGCAAAGCGGCACAAATGGAAGTCGAGCCGAGGCCTATTTCATTACATACGATCTTCGCGACGGCAATGGGGTGCATGATATACGGTTCCCCCGAGCGTCGTTTGATGCCTTTATGTGCCTGGTTGGCGAAATTGAAGGCCTTGGTTATAATCTCAATACGTTTGCGGTGCTTGGTAGCAAGATAATCGTTCAGCAATTCCTGAAACGCTTGTTCAATCATCTGCTCTTCAGCTATTTCTTTCTGGTTCTCAGTGTCCATAATTTAGTCCTTTCGTTCCTTTTCTGCAAAAATAATCAAATTTAAACATCAGGCAAGCGAAAGGCGATTTATTTGTATATTTTCAAACGTTTTCCTGCGGAAATGTTAGTTCCCCGCAATCCGTTCCAGTTTTGAAGATCTTTTACGCGTACACCATATTTTGCCGCAATGGCTCCCAGGGTATCCCCGTTTTTGATTTTATAGTAAGTGGGTGTACCACTGCCGGCTTTGGCAGAGCTGCCTCTCCGCTTGGAGGCTGAACTGTCGTCCCTGATGGCCACTGTACGCCGATTCTTGAACAGTTCGCCGGCACGGTGGGCATAAATCGTATCCTGACGGTCGATGAACGAACTGACCGCGTTTTGTGGAAGGCGCAGTGTGTACGACTTGCTTTCGCCCGGTATGATTTCTTTTTTATATTGTGGATTGAGACTTCTGATTTGGTCCATTGGGACGTTGCATAAGTCGGCGATCTGCTGGAAATGGAGGTTTTTGTTAACTTGAATCGTATCAGTGCTTTCGGGAATATTGGTTTCCATCGGGCAGATATTGTGATCACAGTAATAGGTCATTACATAGTTCGCGGCGATAAATGCCGGTACGTAACCTCTTGTTTCTTTGGGCAGATAATTATAAATACTCCAATAGTCGGTTTCTCCTCCCGAGCGGCGGATGGCTTTGTTGATAGTGCCCGGTCCGCAGTTGTAAGCCGCAATCACAAGATTCCAGTCATGATAAATGTCATATAGATCCTTCAGGTAGCGTGCTGCTGCCCAGGTTGCTTTTATCGGGTCACGACGGTCGTCCACCAGGCTGTTTGACTCCAGACCGTACATTTTGCCGGTTCCGATCATGAACTGCCACAAGCCTCCTGCACCGGCGCGCGATACTGCCGACGGGTTCAAGGCCGATTCGATAATAGGCAGATATTTCAATTCCAATGGTAAATTATACGCATCGAGGGCCTCCTCAAAGATAGGCATATAGAAGTTGCAGGCACTCAACATAAAAGAGACTTGATTCCGCAGGCGTCCGGCATACATATCAATAAATTTACGTACAATTTCGTTGTATGGCATTTCCATAACGGTCGGCATGCGTGATAGGCGGTCGATGTATACGGAGTCGCTGAACAGCGGGTTGATCTCCGCTGTACTGCAGTCTTTTCCTAAGTCGATATAATTCTTGGCTTTCCAGTCGTTGAGCAGGCTATCGAGAGGATAAGTCATACTTTTGGGAAGCTCGATGCTCTCTTGGCGTTCTTTGCCGTTGTCGCGAATCACTACGTCTACACTCTGTGCGTTTACCTTGGGTGTGGACAAACAAAAATAATAAAATCAGGGGGCAATAGTTTGCTAATTTCTTCATTCTTATTTGTTCAATCTTCATGGGTTAAAATCTGAGGCTGCATTGCACGCCTACCGACTTGCTGCCGGGTTGCAACGGGTTGTTATTTATAATAGTAGGTTCCACCCTCATACTCAGGTCGGGTGATATGTCGAAATTCGATAGTTCCGCATCCACATAGGCGTCGATGATGGAAATCAGATATACACCGATGACGGCGAATATACTGAGATCCCGATAGCGCCGGTATGTGTCCTTTCGTTTGCGGAGCAGGTCTTTCAGTTGCGTATCGGTATAGTTATGATTCGGAGGAAGCAAATCCTGAAAACTGTTGGTATTAGGATTGTTATCCATAATATCCATATACGCCTGAGCATAGTCTTTATACATTTTCCCGTTCCAGCTCAATGCGTAAGCACATCCGGCAAATCCACCATATATAATAGGTAACTTCCAGTATTTGCGGTTATAGATTTGTCCTCCGCCCGGAAATACGATGGCATACCAGGTAGCTTTCGTCGGGTTAGGTACGAAAAGCTTCTTGGGCATGACGGGTGGCAGGCTATCTGCCTTTACGACCGATGGCATGACGGGTGTTTCTATCCTTTCCAGGTTCTGTCGGTTGACTTCCTCCAGGCTGTCTGCCGTAACGATGGCGGGTTTCAGGTTCTCCAAACTGTCTATCGGTGGGAGGACGACTGCTTTCTCCACTTTTACGCTGTCGGTGGCCGGAGTAGAAACGACCGGTTCGCGATGGCGGCGTGCCCGTGCTTTGGGGGCTTCGCGTACCGGAGAAATGGAGTCTTGGGATACTTTGACAGGCTCCTGTGCATACACATCAATCCCTGCTACCTGAAAAAAACAGAGAAGCAGGGCAATGTATAACGGGTATGTTTTAGTTTTTTTGCCATTTATTTCTTCAGTGAATCGAAGATTTCCATGATACGTTCCAACTCTTCTTCATTGCTGAAGGGGATGCTTATTTTTCCTTTTCCCTTTTCAGAACAGGTCAGTTGTACCTTGGTGTTAAAGAATCCCGAAAGGTGCTGTTTCAGCATATTGAATTCTTCGGGCAGTTTGGCCCGTTTCGGGGTTATCTTTTTGGTTCCGCTCTTTACGGCTTCTCCCTCGCTCAGCGATTTCACGATCTCTTCTACTTTGCGAACGGAGTATCCGTGTTCCAGAATCTCTTCGAATATTTTAACTTGTAGTTTCGGATCGCCTAATGTGATCAGTGCCCGGGCGTGTCCCATGTCTATCTGCTTGTTTTGCAGGGCCATTTGTATCGGTGCCGGCAGTTTCAGCAGGCGCAGATAGTTGGCAATGGTCGTACGCTTCTTGCCGACACGTTCACTCAACCGTTCCTGTGTCAGGTCATATTGCTCTATCAGGTGCTGGTAGGCCAGTGCGATTTCCACTGAATTAAGATCCTCACGCTGGATATTCTCTATCAGCGCCATTTCCATCACGTTTTCATCATCGGCTGTCCGGATATATGCGGGAATAGTATCCAGTCCGGCTTTCTGAGAGGCGCGGTAGCGGCGTTCTCCGGCAATAATCTGGTACTCGTCGTCCGAGACTTTACGTAAGGTGATGGGTTGGATAATTCCTATTTCTCTGATCGAATCGGCCAACTCCTCCAGTGCCGTTTCATCAAACTCACGGCGTGGTTGGTTGGGGTTGACGGAGATTTTCGACAGTTCTATTTCGTTAATAGACGAAGAACCTTCGGTTTTCACCTCTTCCATGGAGAGTAGGGCGTCCAGCCCGCGGCCTAATGCATTTCTTCTCTGTGTTGCCATATCTTCGTTTATTTACTGTTTCTGCTTATTAGTTCTTTAGCCAGCGCCAAATGATTTTTCGCTCCGGTGGACTCTGCATCATATAAGATGGTGGGGAGGCCGTAGCTGGGGGCTTCACTCAGTTTTACGTTACGCTGGATGACGGTTTTGAACACCAGTTCCTGGAAGTGGCGTTTCACTTCATCATAGATTTGGTTGGCTTGACGCAGACGTGAGTCGTACATGGTCAGCAGAAAACCTTCTATTTCGAGTGCCGGGTTCAGTTTCGATTTGATGATCTTGATGGTATTCAGCAGTTTGCTGATTCCCTCAAGGGCAAAATATTCCGCTTGTACGGGGATAATCACCGAATCGGCCGCCGTGAGGGCGTTGATTGTGATCAGTCCCAGCGAAGGAGAGCAGTCTATCAAAATATAATCATACTCTTCCTTTAACGGAGTCAGCACTTCTTTCAGTATCTTTTCGCGGTTTTTGAGATTTAGCATTTCTATTTCGGCGCCTACGAGATTAATGTGCGATGAAATGACTTTCAACGAATCAATTTCGGTGTCATGAATAGCGTCCTGTACGTTGGCTCTGTCGATAATGCATTCGTAGATAGTACATTCAGATTGCTTGATGTCGACTCCCAATCCGGAAGAGGCATTTGCCTGTGGGTCTGCATCAACAACCAGTACTTTCTTTTCGAGCGTAGCCAGCGAAGCTGCGAGGTTAATCGTAGTCGTTGTTTTTCCTACACCACCTTTTTGATTGGCCAAAGCAATTATTTTTCCCATATTATCTAAATTTATTGGCAGCGAAATAAGTGATAAATCCTCAGAGCGCCTACTAAAAAATAGAAACTTTGCTTAATCTGTTGATAAGTCACCTGTTTTGTTAATAACTGCCAGGTGAGATACGGGCATTTTTTCTCTTTTTAGCTTGCAAATATACGTATTAAAATTGAATATCGATTCCTTTTTTTACTCACTTGCAGAAGATTAAGATTTGTAAACGGGTAGTCTGCATGGCTAAACATCAGACCCTTTCTGGGTTTACATGAAAAGAGAAGTGGCAAAACATCCCCATGTTTTGGATAATAACATCCCCATGTTCTATCTTAAAACATCCGGATGTTGTTGTGTAAAACACCCGGATGTTTTTATTCCTCTCTTTTATAGTTATCATCTATGGAAAATGAAGAGACTTTCGCTTTCCTATTTGGTTCTGTTGTCGATACAAGTTCTTTTTGTTACTTTTGTGCATTTCGAAAACATAAAATAACAGATAAGGTAGATTGTATGGAAAATAAAAGACCTCTGATCCTCGTCTCCAATGACGACGGCATCATGGCAAAAGGTATTAGTGAACTGATAAAATTCCTCCGCCCGCTGGGCGAGATAGTGGTAATGGCACCGGATGCCCCTCGTTCCGGCAGTGGATGTGCATTGACGGTGACACAGCCGGTGCACTATCAGTTATTAAAGAAAGATGTGGGACTGACTGTTTATAAATGTTCCGGTACACCGACCGACTGCATAAAACTGGCACGGAATCAGATACTCGACCGGAAGCCGGACCTGGTTGTTGGTGGAATCAACCATGGTGACAATTCCGCTACCAATGTGCACTATTCCGGTACGATGGGGATCGTGATCGAAGGTTGTCTCAATGGGATTCCTTCTATCGGTTTCTCTATTTGTGACCATGCCCCCGGAGCTGATTTTGATGCAGCAGGACCTTATGTCCGGAGAATAGCTGCGATGGTGCTTGAGAAAGGACTTCCGCCACTGACTTGCCTCAATGTGAATTTTCCTAATACCCAGGAGATAAAAGGGGTGAGAATCTGCGAACAGGCCAAAGGACATTGGAGCGGAGAATGGCAGGCTTGCCCCCGGAGAGACGATGCGAATTTCTATTGGTTAACCGGAGAATTTATCGATCATGAACCGGAAAACGAAAAGAATGATCACTGGGCACTGGCTAATGGATACGTAGCGATTACACCTACTGTAGTGGATATGACCGCTTATCATTTTATGGATGAACTGAAATCCTGGGAATTATGAAATATTATCTGATTGTTGGCGAGGCTTCGGGCGATTTGCATGCTTCCCACTTGATGGCTGCACTGAAAGAGGAAGACCCGGAAGCTGAATTTCGCTTCTTTGGCGGTGATTTGATGGCTGCCGTGGGAGGAACAATGGTGAAGCATTATAAAGAGTTGGCCTACATGGGGTTTATCCCTGTGCTGCTACATTTGCCGACCATTTTTGCCAACATGAAGAGATGCAAGGAGGACATCGTGGCGTGGTCGCCCGATGTGGTCATTCTGGTGGATTATCCGGGCTTTAATCTCGATATTGCTAAGTTTGTGCATGCGAAAACAAAGATACCGGTTTATTATTATATCTCTCCCAAGATTTGGGCATGGAAAGAGTATCGGATCAAGAATATAAAAAGAGATGTGGACGAGCTTTTTTCCATACTTCCTTTTGAGGTAGGATTTTTCAAGGGACATCGATATCCCATTCATTATGTGGGAAATCCGACGGTAGATGAGGTGACCGCCTTCAAGGCGTCGCATCAGGAGTCCTTTGCCGATTTTATTGCCGATAGTGAATTGGCAGATAAACCTATCATAGCTTTGCTTGCAGGTAGCAGAAAACAGGAGATTAAGGATAATCTGCCCGATATGATCCGGGCTGCTTCAGCTTTTCCCGGTTATCAGCTTGTGCTGGCAGCTGCTCCGGGCATTTCTCCGGAATACTATGCCAAATTTGTAAAAGGAACGGAACTGGCGGTGATTTTTGACCGGACTTATCGTTTGCTCCAACAGGCGGATGTTGCCTTGGTTACTTCCGGTACGGCTACTCTCGAGACAGCTCTTTTCCGTGTTCCTCAGGTGGTTTGTTATCATACTCCGGTGGGCAAATTGGTGTCTTTTCTCCGAAGGCATATTTTGAAGGTGAAGTTTATCTCGTTGGTCAATCTGATTGCCGGACGTGAAGTTGTCAGGGAGTTGGTGGCCGATACGATGACGGTAGAGAATATGCGGGCCGAATTGGAGCGTTTGCTGTTTCGGGAGGATTATCGTCGCAAAATGTTGGACGGTTACGAAGAGATGGCACGGTTACTCGGACCGGCCGGAGCCCCCCGGCATGCAGCTCGTGAAATGGTGAAATTGCTTAAAAAATAGTTTTTTATTCAATAATAAACAGGAGACCGGTGCAGTAAATGCCCGGTTTTTTTATTTATAGGATATAAGGATTAACTAAAAAAAGAGATGAAAAAAATAAAACTACTTTGGATGGCAATGTTGACACTGATGCTGCCGGCATTGCAATCGTGTGACGATAATGATGGCTATTCATTGGGAGATATAGCGGTAGATTGGGCTACGGTACGTGTGGTCGGTGGCGACACTTATTCGCTGAATGCTGACCGTTGGGGAACTCTTTGGCCAGCTGCAACTGCTATTCCATTTTATAAGCCGATAGACGGGCAACGGGTGATTACTTACTTCAACCCACTTTACGATAACTATGAAGGATATGATCATGCTGTGAAGGTAGAGCATAATTATAATGTCCTGACCAAACAGGTAGAAGATTTGACGGCTGAGAATGAATCGGAATTTGGGAATGATCCGGTTTGGGTTAACAAGGATATGATGTGGATTGGCGGGGGATACCTGAATGTCATTTTCCGTCAGAATTTACCGGTTAAGGAGAAGCATCTTGTCAGTCTGGTTCGTGATAAGTGGGCTACAGCTGCTGAGGGAGAGGATGATGGATACATCCATTTGGAATTTCGCTATAATACATACGATGATGTGACCGCTCGCCAGGCGAATGGTGCCGTATCTTTCAACTTGAATTCATTGGATCTGACCGGTAAGAAAGGCATTAAGGTGAAATTGAATTCCGTAAAGGACGGGGAAACGGAAGTGGTCTTTAACTTAAAGGGCCAGTCAATGCCGGAGGAAGCAAAGCAGGTGACGCTTTCGGATGAAGTGCAAATAAAATAAAAGAAGGTTAGTTAAAAGAATAACGGGCTACAAACAATAAGTTTCTGCTATCTTTTGCAGGGTACTTGGTGTTTGTAGCCCGTTATTCTTTTGTGACTTATTTTTTTGTCTGCTTTAGACCAATGTCAGTGCATATAGGTAAATAACGCCTGCCGGTATAGCCATTAGTGAACTGTCGAAGCGATCGAGCATACCTCCATGTCCGGGTAGAATACTTCCTGAATCTTTAATCTGCAATTGGCGTTTCAGCAGAGACTCTGTCAGGTCACCCCAAGTTCCGAAAATGACAACTACCAATGCCAGTCCCGCCCATTCTGCCCATGTCATGATGGGGAAGTAGCAGGCAAAAACAAATGAAGAGGCAATGGCTACAATACCTCCGCCAATGGAACCTTCCCATGATTTTTTAGGTGATATGCGTTCAAACAGGCGGTGTTTGCCGAAAAGTGATCCGAAACAATATGCCCCCGTATCATTCAGCCATAAAAGCAAGATGGATAGAGGCAATATCGGATTGTATGATACGCTGCTTGCTTCCGGATCATTCTGGAAAGCAAGCACATTCAGCATGGCAAAGGGAAGCGCGATGTACATCTGGCTCAGCATGGAGTAAGCCCAGTTTAAAACCGGATTCTTCTTTTTGAGATATAACTCGCTTACCATCAGATAAATGATTAATATCAGGTAAGGAATAAATATTTTAGAACCGGCAGCGTCGATACAGAAACCCATAATGGCCAGAAACAGATAAGCTCCTCCCAACATGGTGATAGTCCGGTTAATGCTTACCTCTCCCGATTGGTTGACGAGATGTCCGAATTCGCGTATAGTCAGAGCGCTGACAATGACAAAAAGAGTGCCGAAAGCCAGTGGATCATATAGTATACAACCCACTATGATGGCTACGAATAATATTCCTGTTATGGCGCGTTGTAAAAAGTTGTTCTTCAAGGTGTTGTTACGTTTTTAGTTTTGTGATGCCGCTGACTCTTGTTGCGTATTGCCCTCTTGAGACTCTGTTGCTTGCGGAGTAGTTGTGTCTACATCTTCTCCATCTGCAGGATGAACGGCGTTTTCTTGTTTGTTATTAGCTGCCATGATTTCCTCCGAACGAGAAGCCCAAGGACGTTTTCCAAAGATACGTTCTACATCCTCAGCAAAGATGACTTCTTTATCGATCAGTAGCTGTGCCAATTCGTTGTGTTGCTCTTTGTGTTCCGAGAGAATCTTTTTGGCACGTTCATACTGTTCGTTTACCATTCTTTTGACCTCTTCGTCAATCAGTTCGGCAGTTTTTTCACTATATGGACGCTGGAATGAATACTCATCATTATTATAATAGCATAAATTGGGTAGCTTTTCACTCATACCCAAATATGCGATCATGCCATACGCCTGTTTGGTTACGCGCTCAAGATCGTTAGCAGCTCCGCTTGATACACGGCCGATGAAAAGGTCTTCGGCAGCCCGCCCGCCCAAAGTAGCACACATCTCATCGAGCATTTGCTCTTTAGTCGTGATCTGTCTTTCTTCCGGCAGATACCAGGCAGCGCCCAAGGCCCGTCCGCGGGGGACGATAGTTACCTTAATCAATGGATTGGCATATTCCAATAACCAGGAAATGCTGGCGTGTCCGGCCTCGTGCAGGGCAATAGACCGACGTTCGGCTTCCGTAGTAATCTTTGTTTTCTTTTCAAGTCCGCCGATAATACGGTCTACTGCGTCCAGAAAGTCTTGCTTGCCTACGAATTTCTTTCCGTGACGCGCGGCGATCAGAGCAGCTTCATTACATACATTGGCAATGTCTGCACCCGAAAATCCGGGTGTCTGGCGTGCCAGTAAGTCTACATCTACCGTATCGTCTATTTTGATGGGGCGCAAGTGTACGCCAAATACTTCTTTACGTTCGTTCAGATCAGGTAAATCTACATGGATTTGTCGGTCGAAACGTCCGGCACGGAGCAATGCCTTGTCTAGTACATCCACACGGTTGGTGGCTGCCAGGATAATAACACCGCTATTTGAGCCGAAACCATCCATTTCCGTCAGCAACTGGTTCAACGTATTTTCACGTTCATCATTTCCGCCCATTGCAGGATTCTTACCGCGAGCACGTCCTACAGCATCAATCTCGTCGATGAAAACGATACAAGGAGCTTTCTCTTTAGCTTGTTTGAAGAGGTCGCGTACACGGGATGCACCTACACCGACAAACATTTCAACGAAATCGGAACCGGCCAAAGAGAAGAAAGGTACATTGGCTTCACCGGCCACAGCTTTCGCAAGCAACGTTTTACCTGTTCCCGGAGGGCCCACCAATAGAGCGCCTTTAGGGATTTTACCTCCCAGGTCAGTATATTTCTGGGGTTCTTTCAAGAATTCCACAATTTCTTCTACTTCTTGTTTGGCTTCTGCCAGTCCGGCTACATCTTTGAAAGTTACTTTGATGGAACCGCCTTTTTCAAAAAGCTGGGCTTTCGACTTTCCTACATTGAATACTCCGCCTGCACCTCCGCTGGCACCACTGCCCATGCGTCGCATGAAGAATATCCATAAAGCAATCAGGAAAACAATCGGCAGTACATTCCAAAGTATTGCACTGAAATAGTCTTTTTTCTTATCATAGCTGACAGAACCGTCAAAGTGCGTCTCCTCTTTTCTTTTTGTAGAAAGTTATCCAGGTTCTCGCGTGAAGGGGCTTCCGTAGTGATCATCGGATTCCGGCCTACACGGGTGGAATCTTGTTTGAATACGGTTCCTACATACTGGGGTTTGATATAAATCTCGACCGAATTATCATCATAACCGATCACTTTACTTACATAGCCGTCACGTACGTACTGCTGGAACTCATCGTAAGAGATGTTCTTACTGACAGAACTGCTTCCGTTAGCGAAATACAGCCCTAAAAGCATTAGGGCGATAATCATATACATCCAGTTCAGATTGAACTTGGGCATATTTACTTTATTGTTGGGTTTCTTGCTGTTATTGTCCATACTGATAGATTAATCAATGTCGGGAATTGTAGTTAACTTGGCATCTGCCCACAGGTGCTCCAAATTATAAAAGTTTCTGGCTTCCGGTAGGAATACATGTACTAATACATCTGAAAAGTCCATAGCTACCCATTCTGCATTTCGCTGTCCGTCAATGGCAGAGGGTTTGGTGCCGGCACCTTTGCGGGTAAATTCTTTTATGGAATCTACAATGGCAATGACCTGGCTGGGAGAGTTCCCCTGACAGATTACAAAGTATTTGCATATCGTGTCGTCTATGTTTGTCAGGTCTGCTATGACAATGTTTTTACCTTTTTTCTTGTATACCTTCGGTTATCTTTTCTATTAATACTTTCGTTTCGTTCATTTATAGGTTGAAATTAAATAATCAATGTTCAGTTTCTGTTTATAACAAGGAAAGGGGATTCTTTGTTTTCTTGTCATAAACGTGATTATTTTTTACAAATATACGCTGATTTATTGTATCAATGAAAGTAATGTGCTAAATCTATTTCATTTTTGTTTTTTTTTAGGGATGCATCTCTTTGGAATCCGGCATATTAGATATTTTTTTAGAAAAAAAGAGCGAAAAGTATTTGTGATTAAAAAAAACTTTGTACCTTTGCAACCGCAAACGAGAAACAAGAGATGTTGATCGTAAGTCACATTGGGCTATGGTGTAATGGTAACACTACAGATTCTGGTCCTGTCATTTCTGGTTCGAGTCCAGATAGCCCAACAAATTTACATTATAAATAAGTAAAATCCCTCTAAAACCGCAGTTTTAGAGGGATTTTTTATCCTTTCAAGTCTTTTCGATAAAACAGTTGTTCGGTAATATCTCCGGTGGCAGAGAACCGTTTCTTGTCGTTCTTTCAAACTGTAGTTTTAGACTTTTTTTCTGTCCGATCCGGTGGTAGGATTGCAAACGAAATAATATAATCTGTTGATATTATGTAGGTAAATGGGGAATGTTTATGCCTGTTTTTAATGTGTAACACTTGAATTTAGAAAAGGCGTATCAAAGAGATTCAAAATCCCTTTGATACGCCTTTTACATAGAACTAAAATTATTTTCCTTTATTCTTCTTTGATTGATTCATCGATTACTTTTATTTTCTGCAATACTAATTCTAAGTCGGATTTTAATTTTTCCACCTTGCGGTTGATTTCTGTCAAAAGACTATTTCCTTTCTTAGAAGAGGTAGTCAGGAAGCCCAAATTATTTTCATAAGTTTGGAGTTCATTTTTCATGTTTTCGTATGTACGGACTAATTTCTCACGTTCACGGTAGAGTGACTGGGAGCCTCCACTTTGAATATTGCCGATAGAAGATTTGAAATTACTCAGTTTCTTGTTCGATGCACTGATATTAAATCGATCGAAAAGTTGGTCAATCAAACCGTGATATTGTTTATAAAGCCTGTCTTTCTCTTTAAACGGTACATGTCCGATACCATTCCATTCTTTCATCAATTCACGAACCTCTTTGCTTGCTTCATCGGCATCCGTCGTTTCGTCAATAGCAGTTAAGCGGGCAATGATTGCCTTCTTCTTTTCTAGATTCTCTTGTTCTACAGAACGTTGAGAAGAAGTGGCCTTGCCTTTTTGCTCAAAGAAGTAATCACATGCAGTAATGAAACGTTTCCAAACAGCGTCCGAGTATTTTTTAGAAACAGGGCCAATTGTTTTCCATTCCTTTTGGAGCTTGGTTAAGATTTCAGCCGTTTCTTTCCATTCTGTACTATCTTTCAGAGATTCTGCTTTTTCGCACAATGCCTTTTTCTTTTCCAGATTAGCATTCATACCTTCTTTCAGCAACTTGAAGAATTCTCCTTTCTTTTTAAAGAATTCGTCACAAGCTTTACGGAAACGCTCAAAGATTTTCACGTTCATTTTCTGCGGAGCAAAACCAATTGTTTTCCATTTGTTTTGCAGGGCGATCACCTCTTGTGTCTTGGTTTCCCATGCCGCAAATGTTTTCAATTGGTCAAACTCAATAGCTTCTACTATTTCACAGATAACTGTTTTCTGATCTAAATTATGTTGTTCAGTCTCTTTTAGAGCTTCGAAATGCTGCTGATGGCGACGGTTGACGGCTGTAGAAGCGGCTTTAAAGCGATTCCATATTTCGTCACGTAATTCTTTGGCGACAGGACCGGTGTCACGGAACTCCTGATGTAGTTTCTGTAATTGATGGAAAGCGGAGACTACATCTTGTTCATCGGCCAACTTTTCGGCAGCTTCACAGAGATGTGTTTTAATCTCCAGGTTTTTTTTGAAGTCGTATTCTCTGAATTCATTATTCAGTTTTAATATATCATAGAACTTTTCAACATGCAACTGGTAGTTCTTCCATAACTCGTTCACTTTAGCTTGTGGCACCAATTTCACTTCGTTCCACTGCTGCTGTAGCTTTTTAAATTCGTTGTAGGATTTGTTGGCGTCATCGGGTGATTCCACTAACTCTTTCAACTCTTCGATAATCGATAGTTTAACTTGTAGATTTTCTTCCTTTTGCTTTTCAATCTCAGCTGCCAAGGCACTTCTTTTTTCTTTAATAGCTGCCATCAAACTTTTGAATTCTTCTTCCACGCCACTGGGCTGAGCAATAAATTCTTCTTCGGCACCACCATTCTCTACGAACGTTTTTTTCGCAGCCTCGATTTCGGCATTATGAATTTTATAGAAAGTTTTGCTTTTAAACCATCCAGTTCCTGCTTGTTTGCATTTTCAGCATCTTGGGCAACTTCTTTTAACCGGAGCAGCACCTCTTCTTTAGTGCTTAGTTTCGAAGCATTTTCTGTCGGTTTTTCCACAATAGTTTCTTCAGCCGGAGTTTCTGTAATTTCTTCAGAAACCTCAACTGCTTTTTTTTCTTCTTCTAATTCCCCTTGTTTCAAAGGTTGGTTAGTGTCATGAGAGTCCATCATTGTATATTCGTTTTTAGGAAAACAGGATTTGTCTTTAAATCCATTAGATCACAAATTAATGAAATAAAATGATTACTTCATACTATTTTCCTTTATTTTTTTTAATTGAGCCATTTTTTACGATAATAACACCGTAATCCCCATATACATCATCATGCCGATGATATCGTTCGTAATGGCAATAAACGGTCCTGTAGCTATGGCCGGATCTATTTTCATCTTTTCGAGTGTCATTGGAACCAAAGTACCGAAGATGGAGGCAAACATCACTACTGAGAACAGACTGATGGATACCGAATAAGTGACTGTGGCGGTTGCTCCGAAGCGGATAAAATTATAGGTATATACCAATAAAGAGATGATCGTAGCATTGATCAAGGCAACTACGGCTTCTTTGCTGACTTGCTTGAAAGTATTTTTGGCGTCAAGGGAACTGTTGGCCAAGCCTTGTACGACGAGAGCTGACGATTGAGTTCCTACGTTTCCGCCTGTACCACCAATCAATGGAATGTAAAGGGCCATTTCGGGATGCGCGGCAAAAGTGGAATCAAAGTTCCCCAATATCATAGAGTTGCCAATACCTCCAATCATACCGATTAACAACCAAGGTAAGCGGGCAGTAGTCTGGCGGAGTACATTATCGTCTGTTTCTACATCTTGAGAAAGACCGGATGCTAACTGGTAGTCACGTTCTGATTGTTCACGAACTTCGTCCATGACGTCATCTACGGTGATTTGTCCTACTAATCGGCCTATACTGTCAAGAACAGGAATGGCAACCAAGTCATATTTCTCAATAATTTGTGCCACTTCATCGATAGGGGTGTCTACGTGTACTGAGATAGGATCCTTCTGCATTACATGTTTTACTTTAGATACAGAGGGAGATGTGATCATCTTTTTCAGTGGAAATATTCCGCGAAGGCGTTCATCATCATCTATTACATATACATAGTAGATATCGTCGAGTTCTTCGGCTTGTTGGCGCATCTCTTTCAGACATTCGGGCATACTCCAGTTTTCGTTGACGGTTACCATTTCCGTACCCATCAAACCACCGGCAGTATTTTCATCATACTTCAGCAGGTCGACAATGTCTCCTGCCTGCTCGATGTCTTCAATGTGCGAAAGTATTTCTTCCTGTTTATCCTCATCCAGTTCACGCATCAGGTCTACTGCGTCGTCCGTATCCATATAGTCAACGAAGCGTTTGGCAATAGTTTCTGATGGCAGGATGTCGAGAAACTCTTTACGAACGTCTTCATCCATTTCGACAAGTACATCCGCAGCTGTTTCATTATCAAGTAATCGGTAGACGAAGCGGGCTTCTTCCGGGTTCAACTCGTTACACAATTCCGCTATGTCAGCAGGGTGTAGGTCGATAAGAAGCTCTTTTACCTTATCGGCATCTTTTTCTTCGATAAGTTCTTTTACGTTGTCAATGTATTCTTCGTTCATAATTACAGCCTTACTTAACTTCCTGTAATAATAAGGAAGACAAGTTTTGTATATTACATTTCCTACTTTGTTAGTTCAGTCCGATAATCCGGTTGGTTCTTTATGGATTTTCTATCTGAGAAACTGGTTCTATCGGAACTTTCAGTGCTTGTTCCACCTGATTTGTCAGGTGGATAAACTCTTGCACCGACAGTTGTTCCGGTCGTTTATTAAACAGGGCGTCTTCTGTCAACGGGCAATCTTTACCTAAAATCGGTTTGATTGAATTTCGTAATGTCTTTCGACGCTGGTTGAAAGTTGTTTTTACAATTTGTTTAAAATAGCTTGGGGGTCACAACCGAGCTCTTGTGTCTCGTTGCGTGTCATTCGTATGACTGCGCTTTTCTACTTTGGGAGGTGGATTGAACACCTGTTCATTTACTGTAAACAGATATTCTACCCGATACCAGGCCTGTATCAGAACGCTGAGTATACCATACGTTTTACTACCCGGTCCGGCGGCGATGCGTTCGGCTACTTCTTTTTGAATCATTCCAGTACAGCAGGGGATCAGATCCTTGTTATCCAGCATTTTGAAGAAAATTTGGCTGGATATGTTGTAAGGGTAGTTTCCAGTTAAGACGAAAGGATGTCCGTCGAACAAACGTTGTAAGTTCATTTTCAGGAAGTCATCCTCAATGATGTTATCTTCCAATGACGGATAGGCCTCTCGCAAATAGGCTACTGATTCGTAGTCTACCTCTACAACTTTTACCAACCGTTCTTTCTTAACAAGAAACTGAGTGAGCACACCCATTCCCGGTCCGACTTCCAAAATTGGCAAATCGGGGAATGTATCTACTGTATCGGCAATGTCCTGTGCCACTTTCAGGTCTTTCAGGAAATGTTGTCCGAGAAACTTTTTAGGCTTTACTAATTTCATTTATCAACTAAATAACTACTTTTGCAGCAGACAAAGGTAATTCTTTTAAATGAAGAATAAAGAATTAGGGATGAAGAAACTAATAAAAAAGGCGCTGAAACTTATCTTACCATTGGTTTTGGGAGGCTTTATCTTATATTGGGTCTATCGTGACTTCGATTTTGTGAAGGCTACGGAAGTTTTGCAACATGGCACAAACTGGTGGTGGATGGCTTTCTCGCTTCTTTTCGGCATATTTGCACAGGTATTTCGTGGTTGGCGTTGGCGCCAGACGCTGGAGCCTTTGGGAGCATTTCCCCGAAGAAGGGATTGTGTTGATGCCATTTTCATTTCGTATGCAGCTAGTTTGGTTGTACCGAGGGTAGGTGAGGTGAGTCGTTGCGGGGTACTTGCTAAGTATGACAACGTTTCTTTTGCTAAATCTTTAGGAACTGTGGTTACCGAACGTCTGGTAGATACTGTGACTATTCTTTTGATTACCGGCGTTACGGTTCTATTGCAAATGCCTGTGTTTGTTACCTTCCTTGAGCAAACCGGAACGAAAATCCCCTCATTCATGCATTTACTTACTTCTGTCTGGTTTTACATTATTTTATTTTGTACAATCGGAGTTATTGTACTTCTCTACTATCTGATTCGTACGCTTTCTTTCTTTGAGAAAGTGAAAGGAGTTGTGCTTAATGTTTGTGAAGGAATTATGTCACTGCGTAATGTGAAGAATCTTCCGCTTTTTCTACTCTATAGTTTTTTGATATGGCTTAGCTATTTCCTGCATTTTTATTTCACTTTTTATTGTTTTGCTTTTACGGCACATTTGGGCTTACTTGCTGCATTGGTTATGTTTGTTGGAGGTACCTTTGCTGTAATTGTGCCTACTCCGAATGGAGCCGGTCCATGGCATTTTGCCGTTATTACCATGATGATGCTTTACGGGGTAAATGCGACGGATGCTGGGATTTTTGCACTAATTGTTCATGGCATCCAGACTCTGCTGGTTATTTTATTGGGTGTTTATGGATTGGTGACTATTTCTTTTTTATACCGGAAGTGACGGGGGCGGATTAAATATTGTATGTACCGAAAGATATATATTTAATCTCTGAATCCGCTTTTTGAACTTTTTTTATTTGAATTTCTTCCGGTAATTCTTTCTTTTCCATTCTTTTTAGTAGCTTTGACCTTTAGAAATTGATTTAAAACCTATAAATAATTCATTTATGAGCACAATTCTTGATTTAGCTCCACAAAATGTATGGAAGCACTTTTATTCTTTGACACAGATTCCCCGCCCATCGGGACATATGGAAAAAATTACCGAATTTCTGGTAAACTTCGGTAATAGTCTTGGATTGAAAACTTTTGTGGATGATGCCGGTAATGTGATTATCCGTAAACCCGCCACTCCGGGGATGGAGAATCGTAAAGGAGTTATCCTTCAGGCACATATGGATATGGTTCCGCAGAAAAATAACGATACGGTTCACGATTTTGAGAAAGATCCGATCGAAACTTATATAGATGGTGAATGGGTAAAAGCGAAAGGTACTACATTGGGGGCCGATAATGGTTTGGGTGTAGCTGCTATCATGGCTGTTCTTGAAGATCAGAATCTAAAACACGGGCCATTGGAGGCTTTGATTACGAAAGATGAAGAAACGGGTATGTATGGTGCTTTTGGCTTAAAACCGGGTACGGTGAATGGCGAAATATTGCTTAATCTTGATTCTGAAGATGAAGGTGAACTTTATATTGGCTGTGCCGGTGGTATGGATGTAACTGCTTCTCTTGAATATAAGGAAGTTGCTCCGGAAGAAGGTGATATCGCTATTAGAGTGAATCTGAAAGGTCTTCGTGGAGGACATTCCGGATTGGAGATTAATCAGGGACGTGCCAATGCCAACAAATTGTTGGTACGTTTTATACGTGAGGCAGTAGCAACTTATGAAGCCCGCCTGGCAAGCTGGGAAGGCGGAAATATGCGGAATGCCATACCTCGCGAGGCACATGCTGTAGTGACTATTCCTGCTGAAAATGAAGAAGAATTGTTGGCTTTGGTGAAATATTGTGAAGATCTTTTCAATGAAGAGTTCAAAGCGATCGAAACTCCTATCAGCTTTACTGCAGAACGGGTAGAATTACCTGCTGGAGAAGTTCCTGAAGAAATCCAGGATAATCTGATCGATGCTATTTTTGCTTGCCAGAATGGTGTGATGCGTATGATTCCTACTATTCCCGATACCGTGGAAACCTCTTCAAATTTAGCTATCATCAATATTGGTGAAGGTAAAGCCTCTTTCAAAATCCTTGCGCGCAGTTCCAGTGACAGTATGAAGGAATGTCTGACTACCAGTTTGGAATGTTGTTTTTCTATGGCAGGTATGAAGGTAGAGATGACCGGAGGCTATTCCGGATGGCAACCCGATATTAATTCTCCGATTTTACATGCTATGAAGGAATCTTACAAGAAGCAGTTTGGTACAGAACCGGCAGTGAAAGTAATTCATGCCGGATTGGAATGTGGCATCATCGGAGCTATTATTCCTGGGTTGGATATGATTTCATTTGGGCCAACATTACGCTCTCCGCATTCTCCCGATGAAAGAGCTTTGATTCCGACAGTTCAAAAATTCTATGACTTTTTAATTGCTACTTTGGAGCAGACTCCAATGAAATAAATAAAGTCCATTGATAGTGAAAAGAGGTAAGCGTGGTGTAAACGCTTTCCTCTTTTCTTTTTAGTGTCTTTTCTACTTTTGAAAACTATCTTTCTTCCTGTCTACTTTATGACGGCCTGTCATTCGGATGTGAGATATTGTCAGTTGCAGCCTGTCTTTTTGACTCCCTTATTGTCCTGTTTTGTCTTTTGATTACCATCCGGGACTCTTTTTCTTGATATACATCAAGAAATGTGTTTTAAAACATGTTTTTATCTTGCTTTTGAGTACAACGTATCTGTTTTGGCTTTACTTTTGTGTTGTAAAACATAAAAAATAGGATGACAAAGTTTTTAGGTAACAGTTTTTAAGGTAAAAAGATTATGAAGATTGTAAGAAGTTTATTAAAGAATTTGGCTAATGCCAATCCTAACATTTGGGGATATGTGACGCTCTAAGCGTTTTTCCCTTCAGGTTTTCAGTGTGTATTAATTAAGGTAATTATTATTAGTATTTAAAGCAATGAAAAAAGTAGTAATGCATCTGCTGGAAAGATGTTTGAGAGAAGCCGGCAGAAATGAAATGATGAAGTGGGGATACACTAAATAAAAGTGTTCCCCACTTTTTTTATTTTGACTCAAGTTTGTTTCGTGTCGTTGAGTTTTGAGGCCGGGTCATTTTTTCACATGGAAGTTTACCTCGCCTCTGATCAGCTCTCCTTTTAATGTGAAGCCTTCCACTACCACCTTAAATTCTCCTTCAAGGTCAGAAGTATAGAATGAAAGTGTGGTATCTATTCCTGCTTCTGTCTCTACAGAGGGATTCCAGTATAGCGTATGGCGGAAATCCGGTCTACGTGATTTTTTGTCAGTAGCGTCTTTATATTCAGGCATCTTAAATGTAACAGGCAGTTGCGGACACTCGTAAACCGTTAGTCGTGAATCGTCACTAAGCTGTATGGAAGGTAAGTCTCCTCTTTGGGTAGTAAGTGAAATCATGCATTCGAATACTTCACCACCAAATCCATAACGGCCGTTATATATTTCGATTTTCTTCACCAATCTGGGATTATATTTTAAAATATCCTCATGGTCATGAATGGGAACGCCGTCCAGCAGTACCAATGTATTTCCGATATTGAATCTTTTTCTCCTTCTTTGAGTACTCTTAATCTACGTTTTCCATTAACTTTACGTATTATCACACTGCGTACGAATTCCACGAAAGTTTCTGTCATTGTATTGAATCGTGTGTATTCATCCAAATTGTAATTCAGATAAGGTTGAAGTCCATAACAAGATTGCAGAGGAATGGCATGATCCAATGAATCGAGCACTGTGACTTGCTGCAGCTGTATACCTATGCTCCTTTCCAACAGTCGTTTTTTATTCCGATAGAGTTTTAATGATGGCAGGTTTTGGGGTAACTTTTCACTGAAGGGTGATAAGATGTTCATTCTGAACGGTTCCCCGTTAATGTTCCATGCAGCGGCTACTACATCGTTTGTTCCATATACATGGCTTGTGTAGAACAGTGTATTTCCTCCCGATTCCACTTGTCCTTGCACATATCGTATATCTTTTCCTACGAAAGCGATGTCGGCTGATATAGGTTCATTTTGTACTTGCTTCAATGTTTCTCCTGTAGGGCTTTCTATCTGTCCGCAGATGATATGCCCTTCATATTCCGGTATCCATTTTCCGGAAAATGTTCCGGGAGTAGCGGTCACTTGTTTTCTCCAGGTGGATTCTTCAAGAGGCGGGAGGGTTACCAGTGAATCATTACGGCTTACCGAGACAGTAAGATCGGATACTTCATCCGGTAGTCTATTAATGGTCAATTCTACGAGTTGGCGTGTGTTGTAGTTCGACCGGGAAGTTTTTATATGAATATTTTCGGTGGTAGCCGGTTTCCCTTTCGGATATATCTCGGCAGAATCCGCTAGTTCAATAGGATCGGAGTCTGATACTCGGAAAGTGTTAATTACAGCAATGGATTTTCTGAAGAACACTTTTTCTCCTTCATTCCTCATATATCGTGTGTATCCGGTCAATTCATAAATTCCCGAAGGAGCGTCTGTAGGAATCTTGACTTTGCCCGAACCGCTCCCATTGTCAAGTGCCAGTTTAAGTTGTGCTTTAGGCCGTTCAGTATTCGATATTTCTATGTATCCCACTTTGCTGAAAGAAGATGGGCGAAAATGTGTGTCAATAGTATAAAATTTGAGCCATACTTCTTCACCGGCCAAATAACACGTTTTATCCGTATGTACGTATACCCGTTCATATAATTCTTCTTGTGCTTGCAAAATCAGACAGAATAAGATAAAGAGATATAGTGTGAAAATCCGTTTCATAATTGCCTCCTTTTGTTTAAGTTATTGATGATCGTTGGGCCAGAATGAAGGCTTGTTTTTACTTCCTCCGTTGGCTTCACATTCTGTACATCTCCGTAGGGCCCAGTGGTCAATGTGAGTGCCTGTACCGACTGGACGATAACCGACAAGGTATCTTATCAGATATGTGCTATAGCCCTGTTCATCCATTTCGCTATCCGACACTTCTTCACAGCCACTGTATAGAGGAGGACGTTTAATTTCGTTGGGATGAATGTATATTCTCTTTTCAGAGATGTTTTTATAGACGCCTACATAACCGATCGTCCTTCGTCCAGGCTGACTGATACAACTAATGTTTCCTTGGATTTCAGAGGGTTGTGGAGTAAAGATTCCTCCCATTTCTTCATTCTGTTGCTGTACATTCAAGTAATATTCATATCCCTCTTTACTCAATGCCCGTTGCTGTACCTGTATGCTGTATAGTACAGTGAATCTGTCTTCATTGACCGGCACATCGAGTAGCTTATTATTTATGATCAGATGTTCTTTCAACTTTTCCGTAGAGCCAATCAATATATTTCTTGATATTTCCTTTTTCCAACAATAGAAAGTTGGATAATTGCTGTCTTCATAGATGCGGTTCATATCCGGATCAAAATAGCAAGTTGTAATGTAGCTGGCTCTTATCTCCCAGTCTTCCTGATAGTTCCACATGTAGTATTGAGTTTTTCCGGGATCACCATGGGTCGATACCCGTATAGAAAGTGCTTGTTCAGGTTCTGGTTGTATCCACGAAACACTGTCTATTTCAGAAGATACCATTGGTGTGGAAGGAGACGAGGTATAAATCTCTCCGTCGTATTCTATCTCTATTCCGTAGGATACATCATCCTGCAATTCACCGATACTGACCTGGTATTTACCATCACCAAGAGCCGTTCCGAAATCACTTCGATAGCCGTCGCTGCCTACTACAGCAATTTTGGCATAAATGTTTCGATAATCTTCCGGCATGTCTTCGGATAGTGGAATACTTTTGCTTAATGAGAATATGGCTTCTGTATTAGCGATAATGTCGCCGGTTACTACCAGCAATTCTTCATCGGAAGAAGGTAGTTGTGCGTTGTATTCTGAAACACAACCTGTCAGGCAGAGTAGTAACAGATAGATTTTATATTTTGATTTCAGCATGATGTTAGAATTTTATGTTATACGTAATGAAAGGAATCGGAACTCCGAAAATAGACATCTGGTATCCTTTTATTTGTCCTTCTTCCGGCATATAATAAATAGAATACACATTCTTTCTTCCGGTGACATTGTATACCCCAATCGAAATAGAACTATGTGTCAACAGGGTCAGATGATGGCTGGGTTCTATATTAAAAGAGATGTCTGTACGAAAGTAATCCGGTATGCGGTATGAGTTTCTTTCCGTATAGTAAACTCGCATCGATTGCGTTGATTCATCATAATACTGTCCGGCAGGTATGGTAGTGGGGCGTCCTGTGCTATAATCCACGTTGATTGACATACTGTATCGATGCGTAAATTTGTAATTACCTACAAACTTAAAGTCGTGAGGCTTATCGTATTCTGTAGGATACCAGTCACCGTTATTCACCGGTTTCTCAATTCGTTTATCATTCTGTCTCAAGAAGGTACGTGAATACGTGTAACTCATCCATCCGTTGAGCTTACCGACTTGTTTTTTACCTGCAATTCTACGCCATAAGCATGTCCCTGCGTGTTGATGACGTCAGTTTCAATATGGTGGTTCATAAGTAGCTTTGCTCCTCCACGATAATCCAGGTAATCGGACATTCGTTTGTAATATCCTTCCACAGAATATTCCCAGATGCCACTCGGAGAATTTAGATAAAGTCCGGCTGCGGCTTGCCAGCCTCTTTGGGGTTTGATGTTCACATCGCTCAACTTCCATGTATCCGTTGGCGACATAATGACAGTGTTCGACAACTTATGGATATATTGCCGCATCGAGTTAAATCCGGCTTTGACCGAGAAATTATCTGTGAAGGCATACCGGGCGGATAACCGGAATTCCGGCCCATGATAAGTCTTCATGAATTTTCCTGCTCCTGCAGTGATAGTGTCCGTTATGGTCGATTCGTGTGGGAGCATGCCTGATGCATATTGATAGTACGAACGTGGACCGAGTGCACTGAACAGTGAGTAACGGATACCAGCGTTGACCGATAGTTTGGGAGTGATTTCCCATTCATCACCTAAATAAAATGCCGTTTCCAAGGCTTTATCCTTTTGTAAAACGTCCTTTTTTACAAATGATTCACTTCCTTCAGGTTCATAAGTACCCGAATTGATATGATAGAGCATGGACTTGAAACCAAAGTTGAGCGTGTGCTTATCGGCCAGTATGTTTGTGAAGTCTGCTTTGACAAAATACTGATTAATATCAAATGAAAGTTTATAAGCAGCTGATGCATTGACGGTCTCGCGGTTATTGTAATCGTAATGATCGTATCCGGCGGAGAAGTATCCTATCAGTTTTTCGTTAAATACAGCTCTCCATCGTGCGGAAGCATTGAGATTATTGTAGCCGTATTTTTCGTTTGAATTGAAAGCGAAACGGTCATGACTATAGTATCCGTAGACATTAAGACTATGTTTGTCATTGAATTTATGTGCCACAATAGCAGCCAAATCATAAAAGCCGGCGGTACCGTTTTTGTATCCGCTTTTCTCCGGAAGCTGCTTCATGATCCAGTCAGAATACGTAGTACGCCCACTTAGTAATACAGACGTTCTGTCTTTGATAATCGGAATCTCCAGATTCAGTTTACTCGTTACCAGACCGATACCGGCCGAACCGGTGAATTTTTCTTTATTGGCTTCTTTACCGGTGATATCTAGAATGGATGAAATACGTCCACCATATTGTGCCGGGATGCTGCTTTTATATATCTCGGCTTCTTTTACCATATCTGAATTGAAGGCTGCAAAAAAGCCGAATAAATGGTTCGGGTTATAGATGGTTCCGTCATTTAGCAGAATTAGATTCTGGTCGGTAGCTCCACCACGTACGTTGAAGCCGCTTGAAGCTTCACCTACTGTTTTTACACCGGGTAAAGCCTGTACCATCTTTAAAATGTCTACTTCTCCCAAGGCCATCGGGATATTCTTCAATTGGGTTGGACGCAGTGTTTCTGCACCTAATTGCGTACTTTTCACATTTTGTATACGTCCGGAAGTAATGGTTACTTCGTCCAGCATATGTGTAGTTTCTTCAAGTTCGATGTCCAGTGTACCATCACTGTAAAGCATAATTTGTCGACGGGTATCTTTAATGTTAAGTCCTTTGATATCAATTTGTTTGTGTCCGGTAGGAAGTTCAAGAGTAAAGTTTCCCTTAACATCTGTTGTCGTCGCAATCCATGGGTCCTTTAAAATCAGATTGATGCCTATCATGGGCTCACCGGTTTTAAAGTTAGTAACTTGCCCTTTGAGTACCGCTTTTCGTGGTGATTGCTTGATTCGTACATCTCCCACATTATACACTTTGTTTTCTGAAGATGCCTTTTCAGGTTCTCCGCTTAGGTAAGTATATACGTCACCATAATAACTTTCGCCTTTTCCGGTTCTCCGGTCAGTTTAGCAGGTAATAGCGTGATGAGTTCCTGCTCTTTCAGCACGAATAAATTGTTTCCGGATACTGACAATTTATAGGGAGTCGGCTCAAGTGCTTCTTTTAATTGTTGCAGGGGTGAAGCTTTTCCTTTCACCAAAACCTTGAAAGGAGCACTAATAGTGCTGAAAACCCTATAGGGTGTATTTTTTTCTACAGTCTCCAATAAGGAGTCAATAGTTATACTGTCGGCAGGAAGTGAGAGGGGGTGTTGAGCCGTCATTTGTTGCGGCCATGCAAATAGTAGGGGCAACATCCATAAGTATGTACTTTTTTTCATCGTGTTTGTTTTTGGTCTATCAATTCTTCACAAAAGTTAGTAAGAGCGATTAATGAGGCATCAGCGTCATGGCGAAAATTAAGTTTATGTTTTCGTGCGTAACGTTTTATCAGTTTATGTTGCTCCGGAAAGATCTTGGCAAACGACTTGTTGTTACTGACGGGATAATATATCCCATTGTATTCCAGATAATATTTTACTCCGTATATGAAATATTCAGTTTGATGTTTGCGGGTTTTGGCTATTTTTTCTACGTTGATCTGAGCAACGGAGTATGTTTTTCGTGCCAGCAGTCTCAGTCGCTTTCCGTCTTGTAGTAATTCGTAAAATCCCTTATTGAGATCTGTCTTCTTTGTCGGACGGAAATAGATAAATGTAGTATTGTGCAGGTTGACTTGTTCGATTCCTTCATTATTGATAATCATGCTGTAATGGCTGTCAGGAGTCAGTGCACAAAGTTGGTCTTTGTGTAAATCCAAATGAAGATCCAGTCCCGGGTATCGGTTTCCTTTGAAGATAATCTCTCCTGTGGTAAATTCATCACCTTGAAAATAGGGAAGATTGTCGTATTGGGCAAGACTGTATGTTAATTCGATTTCACCATTGTAAATAGTAACATAGTCTCCTGCTGCTTTTAAGTAGTTTTCTATTGGATAAGTTTGCGAGTAAATGGTTTCTCCATTGAATAATAACGCAGTAATGGCCAGTATGTGCCTTAAGTAATGTCGGTTTTTCATAAAATGTTGTGCCTTAGTTTGTGATTAGATAAATGGTTCTTATTACAAAGATACCCGAAAAAGTTTTGCTATTTTGATTTTTGTGTTAAAAGAGATTAATTAGAACCATTAATAATCGTATCACGTTTGCCCTGTTCTCTTTTTTTAAGCTAAAAAGAACAAATCTTTAAACTTTAATTTGTTACTTTGTTAATTATGTATTGATACTTAAACTTTTAATATATGAGAATTAAACTGATTTGTATTATCGTGTTACTTTCTATGGGGATGATGTCATGGACACATGCTCAATCATACGATAGATTATGGAAGCAAGTGGAGCAGGCTCAGCAGAAAAGTTTGCCCCAAACAGTTGTCCGATTAACCGGTGAAATTTATCAAAAAGCTAAAGCAGAGAAGAATTCTCCTCAAATGCTGAAAGCTTATATTTGGCAGATGAAATTTAGGGAAGAGATTACTCCGGATAGCTTTTACGTGTCGTTGAATGGCTTAGAGCAGTGGGCGGTGACTACGGACAAGCCATTGGACCGTGCAATCCTGCATTCGCTTATCGGTAGTATGTATGCAGATTATGCTTCCCAAAACCGTTGGAAACTGAATCAACGTACGGATTTGGAAGAAGAAGCTCCCTCTGTTGATATCCGGGAGTGGAGTAAGAATCAGTTTGTAACTAAAGTAATGACAGAAATAGCCGTAACATTTCAAGACTCTTTGCTACTGCTCGATACTTCCTCCCGAAGCTACATTCCTTTTGTGGAACTTGGAGTAACCAGTGATTACTATCATCATGATATGTATCATTTGTTGGCTTCCCGTGCCATTACTTCATTGGAGAATCTGTCCGGATTTGGCCGTGATTCTTTAATAAATGTACGCATTGAAGAAATTTATCAGCATATGATGAATTCATATCGTCGGACTGATAATCACGATGCTCTGTTGCTTACTACTTTGGATTATTTGCAGTGGAAGAGGCTTACTGATATCGATTTTCGGCCTTATCGTGCTCCGGAGGGGAAACTTGGCTTGACACAGGATCCTTATTTGGCTGCACTGGACAAACTGATTGCCGAAAATAAGTCACATGATGTCTGTGCAGAAGTTTATTTGCTCAAGGCACAGGCGGCAATGGATGCAGGAGTGCCCGCTTCTGCGTTACAATTGTGCGAAGAGGCTATCTCTCGCTATCCGGACTATCGCCGCATCAATGCTCTGAAAGAACTGAAGCAAGAAATTCTGCGTCCCGATCTGACAGTACAATCCCCGTCAACAGTTTATCCGGGTGAGGAGTTTGATTTAAAAGTCAGCTTTAAAAATTTGAAAGACTTTACGGTAGAGTTGTATGCAATTAATTTACCGGCACGTCCGAATACGGTGGAAGCACCCAATGACGCATTTCTAAAAAAACATGGACGTTTACTTTCATCGGAACATTATGTTCTCTTCCCGTCGGATGACTATAAAGTGAAAGATTCCATCTACCACATAAAGGCACCTGAAACAGGACTGTACGCCCTCCGTGTTATTCCGGGTGTTAAGGTTCGTTCCAATGTTTCAAAATTTCTCTATTCTACTTGCTTTAAAGTTCTTACCCGATCTCTACCTTCTAATCTGAGTGAGGTAGCTATTCTCGATGCTATGAGTGGCAAGCCTTTGCAGGGTGTTGTTCTTTCATTCTTCGATCGACAGAACAAACAACTTCTGACAGCCACTACCAATACCGAAGGGAAAGTACAGTTTGCTTCGTCGGAAAAATATAGGTATCTGACTGCTGCCAAAGGGAATGATACAGCTATGCCGCAGATGTATTTATGGGGAGGAGATTATAATTTTGCAGACCATTCAAAACCTGTTTCTGTGGTAACTTTGCTTACCGACCGTTCTGTTTATCGTCCGGGGCAGACTGTCTATGTAAAAGGCATTGCCTATGAACAGTATCCTGACTCTGCCCATGTGATTGCGGGACAGGAATATACGCTGACTCTTTCGGATGCCAATGGGCAAGAAATCAGTGCAAAGAAGCTGCGTACCAATGATTTTGGATCTTTCACCGCAGAATTTGTTTTACCGTCCGTTTGTTTGAACGGTACTTTCAGTTTGAATACTCAAAACGGATTTCGTTCCATTCGTGTAGAGGATTACAAACGTCCTACATTTGATATTACTTTTGAGCCGGTGACTGAAAGTTATCGGTTGGGAGATCGTGTCGAGTTGAAAGGGAGTGTAAAAACTTTCAGTGGTGTGCCGTTACAGGATATTCCTGTTGCTTATACCATTACCCGCTCATTGTATACTTGGCGGATGTGGGGGATGAATCCGGTTATTTTGGCCTCTGACACTGTCCGTTTGGGAGTAGATGGAAACTTCGAAATTCCTGTGGATCTGAAACCAGACACTTCGAATCCCGATTTGGGAGACGGTGACAATACCTCTTTATATTATGACTATAAAGTGCAGCTTTCAGTAACCAATGTCGCAGGTGAAACGCAAACCTCAGAAACAAGTCTGCGGGCAGGAAAGACCTCTTTGTTATTGTTTGCTGATATATCCGGACTGATTTGCAAGGATGATTCTGTGAAAGCGACTTTTCGGGTAAATAATCTGGATCGTAAACCGGTCAGTGTCGAAGGCAGTTACCGGTTGTTTTTGATTTCCGATTATCAGAAATCAAAACCCTTGAAAGAACAGGACGTTTCCGATCAACCGGCTCTTTCCGGTTCGTTTAGGTCCAATGAAGAGATCTTGTTCTCCGATTGGAAAAAACTTCCTTCAGGTGCTTACAAACTTGTAGCTTCGGTGAAAGATGATCAAGGCCGTAAGGTAGATGCGGAAAAGGTAGTGATTCTTTTTGCTTCCGATGATAAGCGTCCTCCGGTATCTATGCCTTTGTGGTGTTATGAAGTGAATACCCGGTTTGATGCAGCACATCCTGCCCTGTTCTATTTTGGTACTTCCGAAAAAGATACTTATGTCTTAATGGATGTGTTCTGTGGTAATAAGCATCTGGAGAGTAAGCTTCTTCATTTGTCCGATTCTCTTGTTCGTTTTGAATATCCGTATCGGGAAGCCTACGGGAATGGTTTGGGTATTACCTTTGTATTTGTTCGTAAAGGTGTTGTTTACGAACAGGAGGTAAGCCTGATAAAACGTTTGCCCGATCATAACTTGAATATGCGTTGGGATGTATTCCGTGATAAATTACGTCCCGGGCAGGAAGAGGAATGGAAACTGACTATCCGTAATCCACAGAAATCACCTGTTTTGGCCGAAATGCTGGCTACTATGTATGATGCCTCTTTGGATAAAATTTGGAAGACCAACCAGTCATTGCAATTACATTATCAACTTTCTGTCCCCATTGCTCGTTGGAGGAGAGATTATGTTGGCTCAAACTATTTTTATTTTGGTTTCCGCCGGACTGATTTTAAGGTGCCTCCGTTTAGCTATGATCATTTTGACTTGCCTCCGGTTTTATATGCGGTTGCCGAAATGTTGTCGGTCACCAATGATGCTGCCCCGACTACCCGATATGCACGTCTGCGCGGAATGGGTGCTGCAAAACCACAAATGAAGAGCGCTGCCGTAGCCGATGTCGTTTTCGAATCTGAAATGGTTCCTGTTACGGAAGAGAGCGGAATGGCAATGTCAATGGACAATGCCGATATGGGTAGGACAACAGATATAGAGTTACGTACCGACTTTGCGGAAACTGCCTCTTTTATCCGCAGCTTCACACGAACGTTCAGGGTGAGGTCAGTTTCTCTTTCCGTATGCCTCAAAGTCTCACGACCTGGAATTTCCGAGGATATGCTCATACACAAGATATGATGACAGGGCAGATGGATGCTACTGCTGTTACCAGTAAAGAGTTTATGCTTACTCCGAATCTACCTCGGTTTGTCCGGGTAGGAGATCACACTTCCATGGCTGCTTCTGTTAGTAATCTGACCGGTAAAAATCTGTCTGGTACTGTGAAACTGGTACTTTTCGATCCAATGACAGATCAGGTAATATCGACCCAACAGAAGAAATTTAATGCCGGAGCCGGACAGAGTGTCGGTGTAAGTTTCTTGTTCACAGTAACCGATAAATATGAACTTTTGGGATGCCGGATGATTGCCGAAGGAGGAAATTTCAGTGATGGAGAGCAGCATTTGCTTCCGGTTCTCAGTGATAAGGAGAACTTGACAGAGACTTTGCCCATGCCTGTTCGTGGCGAGCAAACACGTACTTTTTCTTTGGCCGATCTGTTCAATCACCATAGTAAGACTGCGACCAACCGCCGTTTAACTGTAGAGTTTACTTCCAATCCGGCTTGGTATGCAGTGCAAGCATTACCGGCACTATCACAACCTCGGAATGATGATGCTATTTCGTGGGCTACTTCCTGGTATGCCAATACAATGGCTTCTTATATCATGAATGCTCAGCCACGTATTCAGGCAATATTTGATAGTTGGAAACTCCAGGGAGGCACTAAAGAAAGCTTCTTGAGTAATTTGCAAAAAAATCAGGAAGTGAAGAATATCCTTCTTTCTGAATCTCCTTGGGTGATGGAAGCGACTTCGGAAAGCGAACAAAAAGAGCGTATTGCCACTTTATTCGATTTGAATAATATCCGTAACAGTAATACAGCAGCTTTGTTGAAATTAAAGGAACTCCAGTTACCTGATGGTTCGTGGAGCTGGTATAAAGGAATGGACGGAAGTCTTTTTGTCACCGACTTCATTGTAGAACAGAATGCACGTATAGCCCTGCTTACAGGGAAGTCGCTGGAGGGAGGAGCGTTGGATATGCAACAAGCAGCTTTCGGTTATCTCCATAAAGAAGCCTTGCAGGAATATCGTTCTATCCGTGAGGCAGAAAAGGTTGGCAATAAATCAGAGGGAATTTCACGAAGTGCATTGAAGTATCTCTATTTGATTGCTATCTCTGGCGAGAAAGTTCCGGCATCGGCGAAAGAAGGTTATGATTACTTCCTATCCAAAGTTGCTCCATCATTGTCTCAACAATCCGTCACCGAGAAGGCCTGGTCGGCTATTGTATTACAGAAGGCAGGTAAGGTAAAAGAAGCTCAGGAGTTTATGGCATCTCTCAAAGAATATCTTACTCAAACAGACGAGCAAGGCATGTTCTTTGATAGGACTGATAGTCCGTATGCTTGGAATAACTTAAAAGTGCCTGCCCATGTTGATGTAATGGAGGCTTTTGAGATGGTAGGCAGCAATGCCACGATTGTTGAAGAAATGAAAATGTGGCTTTTAAAACAGAAGCAAACTCAACAGTGGGACTCTCCGGTAGCCACAGCCGATGCTGTTTATGCTTTGCTTTACCGGGGTACTAATTTATTGGATAATCAGGGAGACGTGCGTATTGTCCTTGGCAATGAAGTTTTAGAAACGATAAGTCCTGCCAAAACGACTGTTCCGGGATTAGGCTATATCAAAAAGACTTTTACCGATAAGAAGACCGTGAATACCGATGAGATTATCGTTGAAAAGAGAGATCCGGGTATTGCCTGGGGAGCAGTTTATGCACAGTTCGAAGAGAATCTTGATAAAGTGGTTCGCCAGGGAAGTGGGTTGAATGTTGATAAGAAATTGTATGTAGAGACGATTGTTAATAATAATCGCCGGTTACAGCCGGTTATCGGTAAAACTCAATTAAAGGTTGGTGATAAAGTAGTTGTTCGTCTGACCGTTCGTCTCGATCGTACAATGGACTTTGTACAATTGAAAGATCAACGTGCTGCTTGTCTTGAACCGGTAGAGGTCCTGTCCGGATATCGTAATGTCGGTGATGTCGGTTGTTATGTTGCAGTAAAAGATGCTTCTACCGATTTCTTCTTCGATACTTTGAATAAGGGGACTTATGTTTTAGAATACAGTTATCGTGTAGATCGTGCGGGAAGTTATGAAGCAGGAATTGCTACTATTCAAAGTGCCTATGCACCCGAATATGCTGCCCATTCAGCTTCTGCCCGTTACGAAGTTTCTCAGTAAATAGAACTCTGTCTTTTTTAAGATGCAGATACTTGGATTATGTAAGTATCTGCATCTCTTTTTTATTTTTAGTTTATAATCTTTGAATTATATTATAATA
>ENA-OQIF01000076-OQIF01000076.1-human-gut-metagenome-genome-assembly--contig:-NODE-76-length-56476-cov-5.758044_pt1 | contig 56476 bp, 56 predicted proteins | sample MGYA00242574_ERZ504738 | MGnify/ENA primary metagenome ERZ504738 (study PRJEB26092, sample SAMD00036437) | human gut metagenome | host: Homo sapiens | study: EMG produced TPA metagenomics assembly of...
GCCATCGCCTCTGCGAGGCCGGCTTTTCGGAGAACCACTAACTCCCAAGCTCCCCATGATGGGAAATAATACAATGCTTCAATTCCACTTCCCAGTTTTTCCGGAAAATCCCGGAATCTCTCTTATCGCATCATTCATCATCTCAACACCAATGATGATGTGCCCCAGAAGCTGTCCGTCATCCGTATAATCATTATCCGGAAATGCAGAAAGCTCTTTTGTCTTTCCAATATCGTGGCACATTGCCGCCGTATAAAGAAGATCTCTGTTCAAGATTTCATAGGTGTCCGCAAAATACCGACACATCTTCACAACACTTAACGTATGCTCCAGAAGTCCTCCTGCAAATCCGTGATGAACTGTTTTTGCCGCAGAATGTCCTTTAAACACGCGGATAAACTCCTCATCTTTCACAAAATAATATTCCAGCAACTGACGCAGCCACGTGTTGGAAATTCCACGGATAAATCCGAGCAGCTCTTCATACATACTGTCCACACTCTTCTCAGAAGTCGGCATATAATCCGCCGGATTGTATTCACCCTCTTCTGCTTTTCTGATCTGACGGATGTTCATCTGCAGACTTCCGTTATAACTTGTCACATCACCAAATACTTCGATGAAATCCTTCTCATCATACTCTGCGATCCCCTGAGAATTCGGATCCCATACTTTTCCATCCAGTGTTCCCGTCTTATCCTGTAAAATCAGATTGTCATAAGGCTTTCCGTTTCTTGTCTCCGCGGAACGTTTTCCTTTACACAGGTATACATTCCTGATTGTCTCGCCTTCATGTAAATCCTTGATATATCTCATAATAATTTTGTTTCCTCTCTATTTTGCTATTCTTTACTCACGGCTGTCAAGTACCAGCTGAAACGAAATCTCCACGTATCCTCCTGCACCGAGACGTTTTCCCTGAATCCGGATCGTATCTCCCGCTTTACACTTCTGAAGTACCTTTTCATACTGAGCCATAGAGGCAATCTCCTCGCCGTCCACAGACTGGATTACATCACCGCTCTGGATTCCCGCTGCCATTGCCGGAGAGTTCGCCTGTATCTGGGTCACATACATTCCGGACGGCACCTGCTTTGATTCCGAAATATCACTGCTGACCGTCACTCCGTAAATCCCTGCATAGGGAACCGACTGACTGTTTAAAAGCAGTTCCATGATCGGTTTTAAATCAGAAATCCCATATGCATTGGCAGTATGACCCTGATTCTCTGTCCAGATCTCGGAATCAATGAGCCCGATGATCTCCCCGTCCAGATTACACAGAACACCGGAACTAAAATCCGCTGACGGAATATCTGTCGCCAGAACGCTGAATGTATGATCCGGAATTGCTTTTTCGTGTGCATTAGAACTGATCATACCATATCCTGTTCCATCTGAATATCCAAATGTATCTCCAAGGGCGATCACCGGATCTCCCTCTGCCACTATATTTGAATTTCCGAGAGCCGCTGTTTTTATCTCATCCCACGTGCTTTCAGAAATCAGGTTTCTTCTGACACCAAACACCGCCAGATGACTGTTTTTATCCTGCTTTTTCAGCGATGCTTCACAGGTGCTGCCATCTGAAAACTGCACATTCCAGACAGTGGATTCCCCGCAGACAGAATTGTTGCTGAGGATCAAAAGCTCCTGTCCATTGTCTGCTGCGATCAGCCCTGTACATCCCATATCTTCATTATTTACATCCTTTGTAAGATTCGCCGCATCCTGCTCACCCCTGACCGTGACCACACTTTTTGCAGCCTCTGCTGCAATCTGGTAAACACTCTGCATCATGGCTTCATAATCTTCTGCTCTCAGACTCTTCTCCTGCGAATCCTGCTCCTGCGCCTCGTCTTCTTCCGGATGCGTCTCTTCACTGTCTTCCGGAATGGTCACAGTTTTCGGAGATCCCGGAAATAAGTTCTGTACCCACGGATTCAGGGCATAGAAACCCAGACAGGCAAACGCACCTACCACGATTCCGTAAACAGCCAGTTTCAGAAGCTGTTTTCTCACCTGTTTTCCGGTGATCGGTTCCGGCTTGATCGTCTCCTGCAGAAAAGAAAAACTATCCTCTTTTTGCTCTTCATTCAAGTCTTTGGGGGACTTTTCTTTTGGGTCTTCATTCCACGGCATAATTGCTAATCTCCTCTGCTGTATAGTATAACCGATTCCCCCGGATTGTTCAATATTTATCCTTTTCATTCCCCCACAAATAAGGTAAAATATAGCTGTGAGTTCGAATTATAAAAGGTGAAAGAATATGAATCAAAAAACATTGACAAAATTAGAATATTATAAAATCACTGCGCTTTTGGAGGAACAGGCTTCTTCCATGCGCGGAAAACAGCTTTGCCGCAAGCTGAAACCGATGACCGATCCGGAAAAGATCAACACTGCACAGGAGCAGACCGAAGCGGCATTTACACGGATCGTCAAAAAGGGACGCATCTCTTTTGGCAATGTATTCCCCATCGGAGAGTCTTTAAAACGTCTGGAGATTGGCGGTGCACTTGGATGCGGAGAGCTTCTTCGCATCTGCAAAGTTTTACAGAATGCCGGAAAAGTAAAGGCTTACGGACGTCACGACACACAGGAAGAGCTTTGTGACTGCCTGGATGTCTATTTTGAACAGCTGGAACCTCTGTTTCCTCTGACTGCCGAGATTGAGCGCTGTATTCAGGGGGAAGACGAGATCAGCGATGATGCCAGCAGCACATTAAAGAATATCCGCCGCAGCATCGGACACATCAACGATAAAGTTCATGCAACTCTGACAAATCTGGTGAACGGTTCTCTGCGCACCTATCTGCAGGATCCGATCATCACCATGCGCGGAGACCGCTACTGTGTTCCGGTCAAAGCCGAGTATCGCAGTCAGGTCAACGGGATGATCCACGATCAGTCCTCCACCGGTTCTACACTGTTTATCGAGCCGATGGCAGTCGTAAAACTGAACAACGACCTCAAAGAACTGTATGCGAAAGAACAGGAAGAAATTCAGGTCATCCTCGCCCGTCTCAGCGAAGAGACCGCGCAGTATATTGAAGAGATCCGCACGGATTACCGTATTCTGACGGATCTTGATTTTATCTTTGCCCGCGGTGCACTGGCACTTTCTATGAATGCCAGCCGTCCGATCCTCAACACAGATGGACGCATTCACATCCGTGAGGGAAGACATCCTCTTCTGGATCCGAAAAAAGTAGTTCCGATCACGGTTTCTCTGGGAGACGATTTTTCTCTTCTGATCATTACAGGACCAAATACCGGCGGAAAGACGGTATCTTTAAAAACCGTAGGACTTTTTACCCTGATGGGACAGTCCGGCCTTCACATCCCTGCCAGAGACCGTTCTGAACTGGCAGTGTTTAAACAGGTCTATGCAGATATCGGAGATGAGCAGAGCATTGAGCAGAGCTTGAGTACCTTCTCTTCTCATATGACAAATATTGTCTCTTTCCTGCATGATGTAGATGAGAATTCTCTAGTTCTGTTTGATGAGCTTGGAGCCGGAACGGATCCTACCGAAGGAGCCGCGCTGGCCATCGCCATTCTCTCCTACCTGCACGGACGTGGAATCCGCACCATGGCTACCACTCATTACAGTGAATTAAAGGTTTACGCACTTTCCACTCCCGGAGTTGAGAATGCCTGCTGTGAGTTTGACGTAGAAAGTCTGCGCCCGACCTACCGCCTTCTGATCGGAATCCCGGGAAAGAGTAATGCATTTGCAATTTCCGGTAAGCTCGGCCTTCCGGATTATATCATCGAAGATGCCAAAACCAGACTTTCCGAACAGGATGTCTCATTTGAGGATCTGATCTCAGATCTGGAGACAAGCAAGCGCACGATTGAAAAAGAACAGGAAGAGATTGCAGCATATAAAAAAGAAATCGAAGCACTGAAAAGTCAGGCGCAGCAAAAACAAGAACGCATTGAGGAACAAAGAGAGCGGATTCTTGCCGAAGCCCGCGAAAAGGCAAATACAATCCTGCGCGATGCCAAAGATGTGGCTGATGAGACGATTAAAAATTTCCGCAAATTCGGAAAAGAAAATATTTCAGCCGCCGAAATGGAAAAAGAAAGAGAACGTCTGCGCAAGAAGATGAAGGAAAATACCGCATCTTCATCTTTGAAAGTACAGAAACCGAAAAAGGAATACAAACCAACTGATTTCAAACTCGGAGAATCTGTAAAAGTACTGAGCATGAATCTGACCGGAACCATCAGTTCCCTTCCGGATTCCCGCGGAAATGTGACAGTGCAGATGGGAATTTTAAGATCTCAGGTTCACATTTCAGATCTGGAGATTATCGAAGAGGCGAATCCTTATGCACCAAAATCATTCAAACGTACGTCAAAAGGCAAGCTGAAAATGAGCAAATCTCTGTCCGTGAGCCCTGAAATCAATCTGCTTGGAAAGACTGTAGACGAAGCAGTTTCTGAGCTGGACAAATATCTGGATGATGCTCTGCTGTCCCATTTAAGCACAGTGCGGGTAGTACACGGAAAAGGAACGGGAGCACTCCGAAAAGGAATTCACGAATTCCTGCGCCGTCAGAAGCATGTTAAGTCCTACCGTCTCGGGGAATTCGGAGAAGGAGACGCCGGCGTCACGATCGTGGAGTTAAAATAAACGGGGTTATAAGAGAGGAGTATTTATGATTGCAAAACAGAAAATTTTAATTGTGGACGATGATGAGAATATCGCAGAACTGATCTCGCTCTATCTGATGAAAGAGTGCTTTGATACGAAAATTGTGTCAAACGGGGAGGATGCGCTGTCTGCCTTTGAGACATATCAGCCAAACCTTGTTCTTCTGGATCTGATGCTTCCGGGAATCGACGGCTATCAAGTCTGCCGGGAACTGCGCGCCAAATCACAGGTACCGATCATCATGCTCTCTGCAAAAGGAGAAGTATTTGACAAAGTACTGGGACTGGAGCTGGGGGCAGATGACTATATCATGAAGCCGTTTGACTCCAAAGAGATGGTAGCACGAGTGCGTGCTGTCCTGCGCCGTTATCAGCCGGTCAAGCCGGAAGCACCTGCCGCAGAAAAGGTAAAATGTGTCGAGTACGACGGACTTACCATCAATCTTACAAACTATTCCGTACTGTGCGACGGCCAGAACGTTGACATGCCTCCAAAAGAACTGGAGCTTTTATACTTTCTGGCTGCTTCTCCAAATCAGGTATTTACAAGAGAACAGCTTTTGGATCAGATCTGGGGCTATGAATACATCGGCGACACCCGCACAGTAGATGTTCATATCAAACGTCTCCGCGAAAAGATCAAAGATCATCCGGGCTGGGGACTGAGCACCGTATGGGGAATCGGTTACAAATTCGAAGTAAAATAACAAAAAGGATGGATACTATGAAAAGTACACTGCGTTTAAAATTTATCATGCTGTATATTATCTTTGGATTTCTCAGTATTTTCACGGTATCCCTCTTGTCGAATCAGCTTCTGCTCAATAAACTGGAACAGGATTCCTCACAAAATATGTACCGGATTGCAAATCAGACTGCGACCTCCTACCTGCCCTCATACTTTTCAAATGATCTTTCAGCCTGGTCTGTTCATTCTCAGCTGCAGGCCATGCAGCTGTATCTGAACGCGTCCGTCTGGTTTGTCAAAACAGACGGCACACTGATTACTTCTGCCCCTCTGGATGGAATCGAAGCCCCGGAACAGATCCTGGAATTCGACCCTGCCGAGATTGGAAACAATCAGTTTATCTCCGGAAATTATCATGGATACTTTGAGGAAGATGTAATCACTGTCATGGCACCTGTCACCCAGGATTTTTCCGTGCAGGGCTATCTTTTGATCCATCGTCCGATCGAAAGCCTGAAGCAGACATGCCATTCTCTGATCCTGCCGGTATACATTACGATGGCCGTGATCTATCTGCTGTCCTTTCTCTTTCTGATTGGGTTTGAATTTTTTGTATTCCGTCCACTGAGACAGATTACAGAAGCGGCAACTCAGTATGCATCCGGAAATCTGACCTATGAGATTCCTGTAACAACGCACGACGAGATGGGATATCTTTCTGCTTCTCTGAATTACATGTCCTCACAGCTGAAGGATATGGAGGAATACCAGAAAAAGATTGTAGCGAATGTCTCTCACGACTTCCGTTCTCCGCTCACCTCGATCAAAGGCTATGTGCAGGCGATGACTGACGGCACGATTCCGCCCCAGCTGCATCAGAAATATTTAAATATCATTCTCTTTGAGACGGAACGTCTGACAGATCTGACACAGGATCTTTTGACTCTCAACGAGTTTGACCGGAATGAAATGATCCTGGACAAGACAGAGTTTGATATCCAGCAGATGATCAAGAACACTGCCGCCTCTTTCGAAGGCACCTGCACAAGCAAACGGATTTCCATTGAGCTTCTGCTTCTGGCAGGCAATATTCTCGTGTATGCAGACCGACGGAAGATTCAGCAGGTTCTTTACAATCTCATTGATAATGCGATCAAATTCAGCGGAAACGACTCTTCGATCACGATTGAGGTCACCGAAAAGAATGAGAAGGTTTTTGTTTCTGTCAAGGATACCGGAATGGGAATTCCAAAAAAAGAACTGAATAAAATCTGGGAACGCTTTTACAAGTCCGACCTGTCCCGCGGAAAGGATAAAAAAGGAACCGGTCTCGGACTTGCCATCGTCAAAGAGGCCATTCAGGCTCACGATGAACATATCAATGTCATCAGCACAGAGGGCGTTGGCACAGAGTTCATCTTCTCTCTGACGAAGGTTTAAATCCTTACAGGTCTCTTTTGTTAAATATGAAAACAGCTGCTGCAAGATTCACGATACCAACAAGCAGTGTGACTGCAATCGCCGCAAAATAGTCCTTGATATCAACACTTCCCGCAAGCAGAGGTACCCCATCCAGCAAATGGATCGGGAGTGCCTCTTTTATTTTCGGAATGAAGCTTAAAATATAGCAGAATGCAAATCCGCCTCCTACACCGAGTAACGCAGATGCTGCTGTATTACAGCAGACAGACGAAACAATGGATTCAGACGACACTTTGCGTGATAAAATCAACCTTAATTCTATTCGCTAAATCCATAATTTTTGAATCAATGAGTTTTATTGTCTTCTGGAATTCTTCATCGCTTTTTCCCGTAGGATCCTCTAATCCCCAATCCTCCCTGTGCCTGCATGAAACAGTCGGGCAGTTCACATTACATCCCATTGTGATCACAATATCTACAGGAGGGATATCTGACAACAGCTTTGAGTACTGTGTTTCTTCCATATCAATCTGGTATATTTCCTTCATTAAGCGAACTGCATCCTGATTGATCTGCGGTTTCGTTTCTGTTCCGGCAGAATAACTTTCAAAGACATCACTTGCAAGATATTTACCAAGCGCTTCCGCAATCTGACTGCGACATGAGTTGTGAACACATATAAAAGCCACTTTCATTTTATCCATATCTGTTACGCCTCCTTCTCTTCCAATATTCTTTTTAATTCATTCTTCCTTTTTTTCAAATAATTCCATAATTCACGTTCTCCTTTAAATAAATACTGCGCTGAAGATATTAAAAGTATAACCGACAATAATAATCCCTGCCGTGCATATCCCAATAAATAATACCAGTAATTTTGGTTTTACAGCTTTTTTCAGCATGATCAAAGACGGCAGACTTAATGTTGTTACTGCCATCATAAATGATAAAATTGTTCCCAGCTCTGCACCTTTTGATAACAAAGCTTCTGCAACAGGGATTGTACCGAATATATCCGCATACATCGGGATTCCAACCAGCGTTGCTAAAATCACACCAAAAGGATTCCGACTTCCCAAAACACTCTCGATCCAACTTTCCGGAATCCAGTTATGGATCACTGCTCCTATTCCTACCCCAATCAGAATGTATGGAAATACTTTTTTAAAAGTTCCTATCACCTGCTTTTTGGCATATTGTACCCTGTCTTTTTTGGTTAATGTCGGTGAACTGATATCAACACTTCTTGCATTTTTTACAAAATCCTCTACATATTTTTCCATATGCAGTTTTTCAATCAATGTCCCGCCGATAACCGCAATGACCAGCCCGAGAATAACATAAGCCGCTGCAACTTTCGCTCCAAAAATACTCATCAGCAATACAAGACTTCCCAGATCAACCATAGGAGAAGAGATCAAGAACGAAAAGGTAACTCCCAATGGCAATCCGGCACTTGTAAATCCGATAAACAACGGAATGGAAGAACAGGAACAAAAAGGAGTAACTGTTCCCAGTAGAGCGGATATCACATTTGCTCCTATTCCGTCAAATTTTCCTAAAATCTTCTTACTTCTTTCCGGTGGAAAATAACTCTGGATATATGAAATCATAAAAATCAACAAGCATAACAAAATTGTAATTTTGACCACGTCATACAGAAAAAATTGAATACTTCCGCCCAGGCGGCCGCCGATATCCACACCTGCCACAGATAATACATCGCCGATCAACAGATTCAGAAACTTCATCCCCAGTATCTGATCCTGAAAAAATATCCAGATTGTATTTAAAAATTCCAAAAAATCACTCCTCTTCTTTGATATATCAACTTTTTTTGATGTATTGAGGTTTTATAAAAGCCATCCGAAGATGACCTCTATCAACAGCATTTTGACTGCTTTTCACTTTCTGGTGTTGTCAGTTCCAACAGACGTCTGGAAGCATACTCACTTCCACTTTTACTGAGACTGTAATGTGTCCATTTTCCTTCTTGCCTGCTGACTACCAGCCCTGACTCGCAAAGTATTTTCATGTGATAGGATAAAGCGGACTGTCCGATATTCATATACTCAATTAAAACACAGGCGCACTTTTCACCGCTTTTCAAATGGTTTAAAATCGCCAGTCGTTTTTCATCACAAAGTGCTTTGAAAATCTTTACATCTTTTGAATAATCATCCATACCCTTCACCTTACATCAAATATTTTTGATATGTGTATCATACCTCTGAATGCATCTTTTGTCAATATATATATCAACTTTTTTTAATATGTCTTTTTACCCGATCCAATCTTCATGCAATACTTTCATTCCCATGAAGTCCCTTCCCTTGGATCCATGGAAATCGCTGCCGGATGTACAAAATAACTTTGCATCCTGCACCACCCTATATATCCATTCTTTTTCAGAAGAATCAAATGCTGAATAATTTGCTTCTATTCCGTCCAGACCGCACGTTTTTAAATATTGCAGAATCACCTGAATTTCTTCTTTTTCCAATTTTCGTTTTTCAAAATTGCGATAAACAAAGAGGGGATGTGCCCACACAGCACGTCCCCCGGCTTTATGAATCAATCGGATTGCCTGCTCTATTGAAATATTAGCGGCATTCAACAAAGACTCAAACACTTCCAGAACCCTCTGTTTTCGCGCCTCCAGTGCTTTGATCAGATCCGGATCATTCTCATCAAAGCCATAGCCGAGCAGATGAATGGAAAATGGCAGAGAAACCGCATCCGGAGTCTTCTCCTGGCATGTAAATTCAATCCCGGAAATAAATGTGATCCGATCTCTGCTAAGCATCCTTGCTTTTTGGATTCCGTCAATCGTATCGTAATCCGTCAGAGAAAACCTTGTGATCTTCTTCTCCAACAACATAGGAAGAATCTCTTCTATTTATAGAGCATATTTTTAATGGACGCATCTTCCATATTCTCGTTTGTCACCCACACATATCCTGTATCCACAAGAGCTTCGTTTCCTGTCTGAAGGATACTCCTTGCTGCTGCCACTACAGAAGCATAACCAATTCCAAATGGATTCTGCACTGCAAGCCCTTCAATCTCCCCATTTTTCAATGCCTCGATCTGAGCTTCTCCGGCATCAAATCCTGTAAGAACAATTTCATCTGTCTTTTCTGCCTCTTTCAAGGCTGACAATCCAAGCTGCACTGCCGTAACATTCGTTCCGAACATTCCTTTGAGATTTGGATGCTGTTCCATATAATACAGGATCACATCTTCATCGCTGAGATCATCTGCTGTGATCTCTGGTTCCTCTGCCTTCTTTGCAGCATTCTTTTGCTCTGCAATCTCTTTTTTCAGATCATCCATCTGGTCACAGTAAATCGTATCTACAATCTGCACATTCGGATGTCCGCTCTTGATTTCTTCCTGAAATCCTGCCAAACGCTCTTTTGCCGCTTCCGAATTACTGTCAGACGCCAGAAGCAGAACCTCTCCCGCATCCTCAATTCCATTGCACAGCTGATATGCGACTGTTTTTGCAGCCTCTGTATTGTTCGTCTTTACAGTACACTGGATTCCCTGATACGTATTTCCGGAGTCCAGAGCAATGACCGGAATCCCATTCTCTGCTGCCGCATCAAACTGTACCTTACATGCATCCTCATCAATACTTGCGATTCCTAACGCATCCGGATACCGCGCCAGTTCTTCATCCAGAATATTGACCTGTTCATCAATATCCTCTCCGTCCGGTGCATTAAAGGTTGCCTTGATCTTATCTTCCCCACTATATCCAAGAGTCTTATTCAGATCCTTTACCGCCTGTTCCACACCTTTTTTTACTTCTTTCCAATAAGACGAGCTCTCATCCTTTCCGATGATCGATATATAAGTACCCGGCTCCAGATTAAGCCCCTGTATATTGCTGTAAGCTGCCGGTGTCACAAAATCCAGATTAGCCTGATACGAAGGCTCCTCAGTCTTATCTCCTGTAAAAGTCGGAGTCTCCTCCTTTTTGCTGCAGGCACTGGCTGCCAGGGCAACACACAAGATCGCCGGTATCACTGCTCTTAATTTTCTTGTCATATCAAAACCTCCAGTATAAACTGTCTTTTCACAATAGCTTATCCCCCTTATGCATCCCGTAATACATGCTTTCGGCGGGCGGACTTCGTCCGATAAGGTATACTATACACGATTTCTGTGAAAAAAAAGAAAGATTTTCTTAATTTTCGAAAAATTTTATATTTTTACTCTTTAAATTGCATTTGATTTTAACCATAAATTCACAATGATAATGCTTGTATATTTTCCTCATTTGTATTAGAATGTTGGTAACGGTAACGGTAATCCTTTATCGTAATTCCAAAGAAGGAGGATACATATTATGGCACACGTAATTAGTGATGAATGTGTAAGCTGTGGTTCTTGCGAAGGCGAATGTCCAGTAGGAGCTATCTCCGAAGGCGATGGCAAATACGAAATCGATGCTGATGCTTGCGTTGACTGCGGAGCATGTGAAGCTGCCTGTCCTACAGGTGCTATTTCAGCAGAGTAATTTTTAATATTTGCGAGTGATCACAAGCATGAAAAGAGCATTTTGAATCTCAGATTCAGGATGCTCTTTTTCATATCCTTAAAATCGCTGCTGTTCCCAGTAATCTCAAGTCACTTCCTGACACAATTTGACGAACGGTTTCTAAGGCGTTTTACACCCCCTCATGCTATAATAATACCGAAAACAGATCATAGGAGGTATATTTTAATGGGCGAGGTCAGATTTATGATTTCTGAAGCGGCAAAACAGGTTCATGTAGAATCTCACGTTCTGCGTTACTGGGAGGAAGAGCTTGAGCTTGTCATCGGACGCACAGAAATGGGACATCGATATTATACCGAAGATGATATACAACTCTTTTGCTGTATTAAAAACTAAAAGATGCCGGAATGCTTTTAAAGGACTTAAAGCCTCTCATTCCGGAATTAAAATCAACCAAACTGAAGCTTCAAAAGACAGAGGCATTAAAAAAGCAGCTCTGAAAAAGAAACGGCCGCCTCGACTGTTTCAGCTCCTGCTGCGGTTTCCGCTCCGGCGGCTGTGTCAACTCCAGCAGCCATCTCCGAAGCAGAAGTCGTGCCGGTCACTCAACTGGAACAGGTCCGTTCTCTAATCGGAGATGTATTGACAGAGGTCGTCGTGTCCAACAATGAAGAATTAAAAAAGACATCAGTAAGTCTGTCACTACTGATGTCATACGAGAAATGGACTTCCTCTTCCAGGCAAAAGAACGGCAGGAAGAAGAACATTTCCGCAAACTGGACACGCTGATCCGCCAGCAGCAGGCGAACCGCAAAGAGGCGGCCCGCGAACATCCGCTCGGCAGATTAAAAAATATGTTCAATCACTGCTGATCCTGACGAAGTTCATTTCCAAAACGGGTGTACTGCGGCATCCATGCCAGTCTGACGGTTCCAACCGGACCGTTTCTCTGTTTTGCAATGATGATTTCCGCAATATTTTTGTCTTCTGTATCAGGAATATAATAATCCTCACGATAGATAAACATACAGACATCGGCATCCTGCTCGATGGCTCCGGACTCACGAAGGTCGGAAAGCATCGGGCGTTTGTCCGTTCTCTGTTCTACCGCACGGCTCAACTGAGACAATGCGATCACCGGAACATTCAATTCTCTTGCCAGTCCTTTTAGAGAACGGGAGATCTCGGAAATCTCCTGCTGACGGCTTTCATTGCTTCTTCCACCACTTCCGCTCATCAACTGCAGGTAGTCGATGATGATCAGATCCAGACCGTGCTCTAACTTGTACTTACGGCACTTGGAACGCATCTCTGTAATAGAAATACCCGAAGTATCGTCAATGATCAGTTTTGATTTTCCGATCGTACCGGCACCTTCGATCAGTTTTTCCCAATCCGAATCTTTCAGGTTTCCGGTTCTCAGTATCTGCGCATCCACATGAGCCTCCAAAGAGAACAGACGATTTACAAGCTGTTCTTTGGACATCTCAAGACTGAAGATGGCAACGGCCTTCTCCTGACGGAACGCCACATGCTGGGCAATGTTCAGTACAAACGCTGTCTTTCCCATAGACGGACGCGCCGCCACCAGGATCAGATCCGAACGCTGCAGACCGGAGAGTTTGTAATCCAGATCAATGAAGCCTGTCGGAATTCCGGTTACCGTTCCTTTTGTCTTGGATGCTTTCTCGATCACTTCCAAAGCATTTAACACAACCTGCTTAATTGGCGTATATTCCTGGCTGTTGCCATGCTGTGCCAACTCAAAAATCCGCTTTTCCGCAGCATCCATGATCACATCCAGCGGTTGATTCTCCAGATAACAGTTGTTTGCAATCTCTTCATTGATCTTGATCATCTTCCGAAGAGTTGCTTTTTCGCGGACGATCTCTGCGTAGTACTTAATATTTGCCGAGGTCTGGGCGTTGACCAGAAGTTCTCTTGCAAACTCCAGTCCGCTGATCTCCGGCGGAGCATTTTTCTCTTTCAAATGCTCCTGCAGTGTGATCAGATCCACCGGCTTCCCTGCCTGAAACAATTCTACCATCGCGTCAAACAGCATTCCGTATGCACTCTGATAGAAATCCTCCCCTGTAAGCATCTCAGCTGCGACCATAATTGCATCTTTATCCATCAGCATGGCGCCCACAACCGCCTGCTCCGCTTCTGTGCTGTGGGGCAATATTCGTTTAATCGCTGCTTCCATAAACTCTATTTCCCCTTATGCTTCTTTCACGGAAACATTCAACTCTGCTGTCACTTCCGGATGCAGTTTTACAGATACGATATGTGTTCCCAGTGTTTTGATCTGCTCTTTCAGCTGAATCTTCTTTTTATCAATATCCAGATGCATCTGCTCTTTGACTGCCTCTGCAATCTCCTTGCTGGAAACAGAACCGAATGTTCTTCCGCCTTCACCGACTTTCATGGTAAGTACGACTTTTCCTGCTTTGAGTTCCTCTGCCAGTTTTTTCGCTGCATCCAGGTGCTCCTGTGCAACCTTGGCTTCATTGTTCTTCTGCAGCTTCAGGTCATTGAGATTTTTCCCGTTTGCTTCTACCCCAAGCTTTTTCGGCAGAATAAAGTTTCTCGCATATCCGTCATTTACATTGACAACCTCTCCTTTTTTTCCAAGAGCTTTTACATCCTGTAATAAAATCACTTTCATTTTATATATCTCCTTCCTCTATCATCTGGTCGATCGTTACCTTTAGCGCCTCGATCGCCTCTTTTACGTTTGTATGTTCAAACTGTGCGCCGGCTGAATTGATATGACCGCCTCCGCCCAGTTTTTCCGCTATGATCTGCACGTTTACTTCGTCTATAGAACGTGCGCTCAGGAAAATCCTTCCATTATACACTGTCAGCACAAAAGATGCCTTGATACCATTGATATCCAGCAGCTCATTTGCTGTCTGTGCCGCCAGTACCGTCGGACTTGCAATGTCACTCGGACACTCTGCAATGGCATACTGTTCTCTGTAGACCTCTGCCATACGCATCGCCTCTGCCTTGGCACGGTAAGACTCCATATCGTCCCGGAACATCTTTCTGACCCGGGTAATGTCCGCTCCGCAGCGTCTTAAATATGCCGCCGCCTCAAATGTACGGACACCGGTACGGTTCATGAAATTCCTCGTATCGATCATGATTCCTGCATACAGGCAGTCTGCCTCAATGGACGGCACCTTGATATCATCCACAATATACTGCAGTACTTCTGCCACCATCTCACAGGTGGAGGACGAATACGGCTCAATATAGGACAGGACCGCATTGTCGATCACCGTACTGCTCTGCCGATGATGATCCAGCACCGCAATGGTCTTAGATCTCTTTAAAAGTTCCGGACACTCTGTCATCTGTGGTTTGTTCGTATCTACCACCACGACCATAGCGCTGTCTGAAATATAATCCAGCGCTTCCCCGGAAGTCAGGAAAATATCTTTTCCATACACACTGCTCTGCGCGATCTCATCATACAGAGGTTTGATCGAGGTACTCACGTCGTTGATCACGATATGTGCCTTCTTTTCCAGAGCAACAGCAGCTCTGTAAATTCCCATACACGCTCCAAAGGAGTCCGGATCTGAAATCTTATGTCCCATGACAATAACCTGATCCTTTGCCACAATGAACTCTCTGAGTGCCTCTGCTTTAACACGGGCTTTTACTCTCGTATTTTTAGCTGTCTGCTCTTTCTTGCCACCAAAATACGTGATTCCTTTACAATCCTTGATCACCGCCTGGTCTCCTCCTCTTGCCAGTGCAAGATCGATCGCCATACGGGCATAATTGTAACTCAGCGCATAAGTTGCTGTATTCAGTCCTAACCCGATGCTCAAAGTAGCGGATCGGGCATTTCCGATGTTGACCTGCTTGACTTCTTCCAGGAGAGAAAACTTATCTGCTTCAAACTTACGGTAGCTTTCTTTTTTCACAACAAAGAAATATTTATCATTCTCCAGTTTTTTTACAATTCCGTCCACATCATTGATATACTTATTGATCTTTCTGTCGATCAGAGCGACCAAAAGAGACTGACGGACTTCTTCCACACTCTCCATCACTTCATCATAGTTGTCAATGTAGATCAGCCCGGCAATAAGCCTCTGATCTTCATTTTCACGGATGTAAGAATTCAGTTCTGTCACATCTCTCATATAAAGTGCGATAAAATACTCTTTTTCTTTCGGAATCTGCAGCATCCGCTCGCTCTCGCTGAAGCCCTCCAGGGAAATCCTGCGCAGCTCCACCTGATAATCCCGCTCCTTATATGTGATCTCCAGCTCATTTCTGGTCTCATCATCCTTCGGAAAAATTCCCTTGTTCAATTCCGGGATTATCTTCTGGATAAACTTTTCTCTTCCATCCACGATTTCCGAAAAACGGTCGTTCTTCCATAAAATATGTCCATCCTCCAGAATGATCGCATAGGGAACGGTCAGTTCCTTTAACAGCGTGTTCTGAATTCCCTTGTACTGTGTTGAGAACTGGATCAAATCTGCCAGAATAAGAGAGCGGTTGTAAAAATATAACAATCCAACGATTATTGCATAAATAATGACGAATACCGTCATCGTAAGTCCGGCTTTTTGATCCGTCATATACATCCAGATATTCATTGCCAACAGTAAGATCGTCATGATCAGCGGCCACTGCATGTACATCCTCAGCTGCCCTTTTAAACGCATGTTTTTGTTCTTCATGATTTCCTATCCTCTATCCATACTTTCGTTTGCACAGCCTCCCCATACGCTGTGATTTCACAAACTCAGTCTTAGTATACCACTTTTTTGTCTCCGTGTCAGCTTTCATCCACATCCGGTTCCTTCGGCCGATATATCTCACCGGATTCCCGGTCAACAGCAATTCCCTTTTTTTCCAGATGCTCATAGACATCCCTACGGAGAAGTGCATACAGCACGGAAACGATTGGAATGAAAACCAGCATTCCCACGATTCCCATCAGACTGGCTCCGATACTGACCGCTGCCAGCACCCAGATAGACGGAAGTCCCACAGAACTGCCCACCACTCTCGGATAGATCAGATTTCCCTCGATCTGTTGAAGAATCAGGAACATGATCACAAAAACCAAAGCCTTCATCGGCGCCACCGTCAGGATCAGAAATGCTCCCACTACGCAGCCAATAAATGCCCCGAAAATCGGAATCAGCGCAGTAAACGCGATCAGAACACCAATGAGCATCGCATATGGCATCTGCAGGATTCCCATACAGATCACAAACATCGTTCCCAGAATCACGGCCTCCAGACACTGTCCTGTCAGGAAATTCGAAAATGTACGGTAACTCAGAGAACAAACATCCAGAACCTTTTTCACCAGATCTTCTTTCATGTATGCATACATCACTTTCCGGATCTGAATATTTAATTTTTCTTTCTGCAACAAAATGTAGCACGCAAAAACAAACGCAATCACAAAGGTTGTAATTCCACTGGCAATCCTTCTTGCCACTACAAACGTAGAGCCAAGAACGCTGCTCGCTCCACTCGTAAAAAACTTCACGACTTCATTTATTATTTTGTCCCAATCCAGCGTCAGACTGTCCAGCCATTCCTTGATCTCCTTATTGTTATGGAAAATCTCTTCTGCCCAGCTCTGCGCTTTCGGCATAAATGACTGTATCCCTTTCCCGATTGATATAAAAGTGTCCCCCAGCTTCGGAAGCACTCCGAATACCACCAGCCCGATCACACTGACTACTACGATCAGCGTAATGATCAGACTGACCGGACGCGCCAGCCTCTGTGCCACTTTTTTATTTTCATCATTTGATTTTGAAACAGCTTTTCTTCAAAAAAACTCATCGGAACATTGATCACAAATGCAATTGCACCGCCTAAAAGAAACGGATATACAATTCCCACTCCCTGTCCAAGCACATCCAGAATTAATGAATAATTCCACAATGCGATCAGAAGAATCACTGTAAACACGATCAGTCCCCGTATCTTTTTAAATTTTCTTTGTTTAGATTCATACTTTACCTGCTCTTTCTGTCATTGTTCAGATTCTCTCCATGATTCCATCATTCTAACACAGAAGCTGCATTTGTTCCACTTTTATTGCTCTTTTTATATAAAAAAACTCCGAACCTGTCACTGACAAGCCGGAGTCTTTTGTTCGTTTATAAAAGCGATTAGTCCTGTACGTATGGCATCAGAGCAATGTGTCTTGCTCTCTTGATTGCTACTGTAAGGGCTCTCTGATGTTTTGCACAGTTTCCTGTAATTCTTCTAGGAAGAATTTTTCCTCTTTCAGAAACGTACTTTTTCAGTTTTGCTACATCTTTATAATCGATTTCGTTATTCTCTTTTCCACAGAATACGCAAACTTTTTTTCTTCTGCGTGCAGGGCCTCTCTTTTTGAAGCCGCCTTCTGGTCTGCTACCTTTTTCGTAAGCCATCTTCATTACCTCCTGTTTTGATAACTATGGCTTTTGAAGTTAGTTAAACGGTAATTCTTCGTCGATTCCATCCGGAATGTTCATGAAACCGTCCCCTGCATCAATACTTGGTGCCGGGCCAGGTGCCGGTGAAGACTGGAATGAACTTCTGTTTGCTTCGCTTTCGGCTCTGCTCTCAGCAAATTCCTGATCCTCTACAATCACTTCTGTTGTGTAGACTCTCACACCGTCTTTGTTTGTGTAGCTTCCTGTCTGGATTCTTCCGGAAACGGAAATTCTCATACCCTGACGGAAATATTTCTCTGCAAACTCAGCAGAACGTCCGAACACAACACACGGAATAAAATCTGCAGTCGGTTCTCCATCTCTTTTGAATCTGCGGTCTACTGCTACTGTATATCTTGCAACTGCAGTTGCACTGTCACCCTGTGAATATCTAACTTCCGGGTCTCTTGTCAAGCGACCCACCAAAACCACTTTATTCATATATACCTCTCTTCTCTTATGCTTCCTGTCTTACGCATAAATATCTGAGTACGTTGTCCATGATGCGGATACGCTGTTCGATCTCACCTGGAACACTCGCGTCAGACTCGAAGTGTACGAAGTAGTAAAATCCTTCTTTCATTTTCTGAATTTCGTAAGCGAATCTTCTCTTACCCCATTCATCAACGTCTGTTACGTTACCACCGAAACGTGTGATCATCTCTTTTACTTTCTCGATCACAGCAGCTCTGGCATCGTCTTCGATTTTTGCGCTGACAACAACAGCTAACTCATACTTGTTCATGTTCTGCACCTCCTTATGGTCTCTGGCTCCCGGCTCCTCCGGGAACAAGGAAAATTGTGTCCGCTGATAATTCAGCAGTACGTCACAGTTTCCTATTCTACCATAAGAATCTGCTCGTTTCAAGACTTTTTCTTAATTTCTTTTGTATTCTTTTCTACCAGCCTGCGCGCCACCATGATCTGATGTCCGCATCCCTGACATTTCAGTCGGAAATCAGCTCCCACACGCAGCACCTCCCATTCACAGCTGCCGCACGGATGAGGCTTCTTCATCCGGATTACATCTCCCACATCAAATCTGTCTGCCATGTCCTACTCCTCTTTGATCAAAACTCCCTGCAGAAGAAATCTTTCATCTTCATTGACATTTGTACAAGTAGAAAGACTGACGATCTTGGAATTTCTGTCCACTCCCGGAGACGTCACATAATTGGACGTACTCTTACACTCTGCCAGATATGCTTCAAACTCTTCATCTGTCGTAATATTCAGGTTATAGACTTCTGCCGAATCCTTCACTACTCTTGCAGAAAAGACCTCGTAAGTCCGTGTCTTTCTGTCCGGTGTGTAAATATAGAAATACGGATGCGCCTTATAAAAATCTTCACTTGCATATTCATTCAGCTGGGAGAACATCTCTCCTCCGACTTTCATATTGTGTCCGTAAATAAACGTATTCCGGTCGCTGAAATCATTCTGATTGCGCATATCCATGAAAATTGCTCCCAGTTTGTTGTCATTTGCGGAAAACGTCTTTGTCAGATATTCGTTATTATCTGCACTCTTCACAACAGGATAGCTGATGATCGACGGCTGGTCAAAGCGCAGCCATGCCACGGTATCCGGATTTTCCTGCATCAATTTGTCGAAATCCACCTGAAACTTCGGAGCTTCTTCCACTCCCTCCCCAATCTTGTCGCTGACGATGGCAAGATTTTTGATCTCGTCATACTCCTCACCGCCAGTGTAGTACGGAACCATCATCATTGCCAGCTGATACGCGGAAAACACAAACACACAAAGTGCGATCAGAAGCACTGTCAGTGATAATGGATCCCAGCCTTTTTTCTTTTACTTTCTGCTGCTTTTTTCTTCATTTCAACCTCTTCTACCTGTTTCATTGTTGTTATTTTTTAAAATCCCAGAGACTCATTCACCAGGATCACTTTGATTCTTCCCGGAATCTGACTGTATCTTGTAATTAAGATCTGAGAACAGATACATCCCTGTTTCTTGCAGTCAAAACAGGTTCCGCCCGAAACACACGGCGTCTCTTTCTGAAACCGCTGCGCATTGATCGGCGCTGCCTCATTTCTTGCCCGGTGCAGTGCATCCTCCTGTGTCTTGACAACCTTGTTCATCCCCACGATCAGAAGAACATTCTTCGGACCATACGCATAGGCTGCCACCCGGTTCGCCACACCGTCGATATTCACAAGAACGCCGTCTTCACTTACTGCATTGGTGCTGCCCAGAAAGAAATCGGCAAAAAATGCTTTATGCATCATTTCTTCTCTCTCTTTTGACGTCTCTGTCTGATCTCTGTCATATAACGTGTAATCTCCGTTTCGAATGACATCCATCAGTCCGGCTTCTGCCACGCTCATCGTTCCGCCCCAGCTGATCGTACTTCCCTTCGGCATCAGCTCCAGAGCTTTTGCGACTGCCTCTTCCTTTGTCTCTACATAATATGCATCCATATTTCTGCTCTTTAAGGCATTCACAACCCTTGCCCCAAGGACAGCGTTTCTCATACTTCTGACATCCATCCTGCATTCCCCTTTCTGATCTGTGCAAGCACTCCGTAGATTGCATATGCAACTCCAAACTCTTCATTGGACTTTGTGATATATTTTGAAACCGTCTTCACTTCCGGCATTGCATTCTCCATCGCCACTGTTGCTCCAAAATCCATAGACAGCATGGAATAATCATTCAGGCTGTCTCCAAGAACCATCACCTCATCCATCGTATACCCCAGTGATTCGATGTACTGTTTTAAGACCGGTCCTTTCTGTGCCTCCACTGCCGTAATCTCTAAGTTTGTCTTAAAAGAGGAAGCCACTGCCAGTTTTTATTTTTCTCCAGTTTTTTGCTGATCCTTGCCAGCATTTCCAGGTCGTTGGAATACAAAAATACTTTGTAGACTGATACCTGCGACTCTTCCAGTTCTTGAAATTCGGAGATGATCTTCGTATTTTCTACGATTCTCCGATAGAGAGGGGAAGATAAAACAGCACTCTCATCCGTATCCTGACCGGTATCCATATGAAACAGCTGGATCTGTTTCAAAAAACTTTCTTCGATTTCTTTTTTCGTTCCGATCCGGTAGTCATAATCTCCGGAACTGAAAATGATCGAAACCGGAAATTCTTTCAGATTTTCGTAAATCTCCTCACACAACTCCATCGAAAGCGGTGCTGTACTGACGATCTGCTGCTTTTGATCCCGCACTTCCGCTCCGCTTCCGACAATATAATCACAGACAATATCTGTTTCTTTTAATTCTTCCATTGCGCCTTTAAAGTTTCGTCCTGTGGCGATCATAAAACGGATTCCCGCATCGCATGCCTCATGGATTGCTTTTAATGTCTCAGGCGCTACTTTATGGTCATTACCAAGAAGAGTTCCATCCATATCGCTTGCTATTACTTTTATCATGGTGTTCTCCTGCTTTCCATTCTTCTGATGTTATTGTTCCCACCAGTAATTTTCTGTTGTTTCATATGTCCATAAGAATTAGCATAATGACTGTCGAACAGAAAGTCAACGATTTTTCATCTGATTTTTATGACAATTTACGATTTAATCCCGGCATTTAACAATGTTTCCACTTCCTCCATCTGCCCGAGGATCTTCTGCTGCCGTTCTTCAAATAAAAGCCCTTTATTATACCGATAGTACGCATCGGATCCGTTTTCTTTGATAAACCACACACTGTAGTAATTCGCATTTAATTCTGTAATAAATGCCACCATCTCCTGGCTCTCTCCAAATGCAGCTTCCAGAAACGCAAACACATGCTGCAGCATACCGGCTGCCTCTTCTGTCTGTTCCTCCAGCCTCTCTGCCTCCGCTTCAAACTGTGCTTTGACTTCCTCATAAACCGCTTCTTTGGAACCGGATGACTCATTCACACGGATTCTGGCAGTTTCAAAAAACGCTTCTGCCTTCTGCATGGTTTTCTCTTCTGTGCGGGTCAGCTGCTCCGCTTTTTTTCCTGCTTCCAGATCCTGCGTAATCTGTCCGATCACCGTTTCCAAAGACCACTCTTTCTGATGCTCCCGATATAAAAGCATGTATTCATAAATTTTCGTGACCATTGCATCTGCCCGATAACAGGCTGCAAACGCCTCGCCAAGACGGCCGCTCAAAAGTCCTGCGATGCTCAGATGCTCATCCAGCGGCGCATTCTTGATCTTCTGAATTATGGACGGATTCCATTCTCCTTTTAACAGATCTTCCACTGCATAATCCTGTTTGTACTTATAATAAAGCGCCAGATAGTTTGCAAAATCTTTTGCGATCATCTTGTGCTGGATATACTGATAGACCACATCCCTGTCCACTGTCTTTTCCAACATCTCATACACCTGTATCAGTTGGGATAAATCTTCCCAGCCTCTTGCTGTCGCAAATACTTTTCCATCTACTGTATTCTCAATCCGATAAAAATTCTTTCTGCGGATTTCAAGATAAGAGATCACTGCCGGGTGGATTCCCTGACGATATGCATATTCTTTCCATACTTCGAAATTTTCCTCCACATCGATCCGTTTGATACGATCCAGTGTCACCACGTCAAATTCACGCACGGATTTGTTGTACTCCGGTGGATTTCCCGCTGTTACGATAATCCAGCCTTCCGGCACCTTCTGATTTCCAAATGTTTTGCCCTGGAGAAACTGCAGCATCGTCGGCGCCAGCGTCTCTGACACGCAGTTGATCTCATCCAGAAACAAGATTCCTTCCCGAATTCCGGTCTTCTCAATCTTGTCATACACAGATGCGATAATCTCACTCATCGTGTACTCTGTTACAGATACCGTTTTCCCACCGTACTCTTTTTCCTGAATAAACGGCAGCCCTACCGCACTCTGTCTTGTATGATGTGTGATCGTGTATGCTACCAGCCCGATACGGCATTCTTTCGCAATCTGTTCCATAATCTGTGTTTTTCCGATTCCCGGAGGTCCCACCAGAAAGATCGGTCTCTGGCGGATCGCCGGAATCCGATAATCTCCAAATTCATCTTTGGCCAAATATGCCTCAATAGAATCTTTAATTTCCTGTTTTGCTCGCTTTATATCCATGTATCTCCTCCCATTTCTGATTCTTCTATAATAAGTTTCAATGCCCAGGCCGGCACGTCCACATCCCGGTAATCCTCCTGCATAAATACAAATGCCGTCTTGTATGCCGGCATTTTCCCCGGATAGATTCCGTAACCGTCTGTAAAATAGAGCAGTCCCTTCAATTCTTCAAATTCATGATTTTCCAACATCTGATCCACATATGCAAATGCCGGACGAAAATCCGTCCCGCCCTCTCCGTACAACTTTAGATGCTCCATATATTCTTTCAATTCTTCTTTGCTTGTGATCTTTTGGTCGGACTGCACAGTCTCATCACACTGCAGGATATGAATGTTGGTCTTTTTAAAAAAGCTGTCCTCTTCACACAAAATGCCATATGTCTCTTCCAGAAATTTTCGTACCAGATTTTGGGAACAGGACATGGATGTGTCGATCACAATCACAAATTCTGCAACTTTTTTGACTTCTTTTGTTTCCTGCGGTTCGATCAGCGGCATATTTCCGTACATTTGAAGTCCATAACTGTAAAACGTATAATCGAACGTATCCGGATCCACACCGATTTCCTCCCGAAACACCGCAAATTTCCGTAAAAATTCCCGGTAATCCTGTCGTTTCCTGTTTTCGATTTTTACCTGATCCAGAAAATCTCCGGTCTGCCTGGATGCCTCTTTTGAAAATGTCTCCAGATCGGTCTCCATCTCTTCATTGATCTCCTGCCATTTCTGGTTCATCTGCGGGCTTGGCTTCTGATCCGGTTTTTGATTCTCCCAGTATCTGTGGTCATCCTGATAAAACTCCTGCTCCAGCTTCAACAATTCTTTCTCTTCTAACTCCCAGGCAGTCAGAATCCGATAGATACGCTCGGCATTCAGAACTTTTTTCTCTGCTTCCAGCTTCCGGTAGGTCTCCCGTCTGAGAAGACTCCTGGAAAATCGGACACTTCTGTGATAAATCCCATCTATCATATGCTCTGCTGCAATATCACAGCTCAAATTCCAATAGCGCCCGTCCATGCCCTGTTTGATAAAATGCCGGAAAATACAGTGAAACACCATGTGCAGATATCCCCGGTTCACAAGAATCCGATTCTGCCGGTACAAGCCCCCAAGCTGCTGCGGGTGAAAATATATCACTGCTCCATCCGTTCCAAAGGGACTGACAGACGAATCCATCTGATATACAAAACTGCTCAGCGCCACATCCAGAAAACGCATTCCCAGATACAGCTCATCCCTTGCAGCACCTAAAATACTGCTGCCGATCTGTTGAAGCTTTTCGGCTGCTTCTCTACTGTTTTCTTCTTCCATACGCATATATCCCTTCTATTATATTGTACATTTACAACACAAATTTTTTCTTTCTGACCGGCTGCATCTGCTGCCGTTCATTCATAAGCAGACTTAAAATCTCCGACTTCTGCTTGTCGGAAGCGCACTCGATCGCCATGTCCAGCCCCTCTGATGTCCACAGTTTTTCTCTGGAAATCAAGCGTATCCTTTCTGTCTGTTCATTCTTGATCAGATATGGAACGATTTCTTCCAGATGGGACCTGATATATCCCAGATAAGCTGTTTCTCCCCTTGTCGAAAGCCGGATGGGAAACAAAAGCCTCCCGAAACACAGATCAATGAGTACAGGCAGCTTTTCCATCACCACTTGCCATAGAAAACATTCATCATATTTCTCGTAATCCAACTCCTTTTGCCAGAAAACACTGCCGGTAATTGTTTCCCGAACCATGATGCTGGGTATACAAAATCCGGGCTGGCGTATTCTCCACTGCTTCTTCATAATGCCCCGGGAATACCAACTCCGCTTTCTGACCGCCAAATGCTCCGTTTTCGTAAACGAAAGTCACATCCATTCTCTGCCACAGCTCTCCCAGAATCTCTTTTACACAGCTTTTACTTCCAAATTGCAAGTGAACAATCAGTTTCTGTAAATTCCCGCACACTGTAAACGCTCCGCTTCCGATCTGCATCAGATTGTCCGAGAACTCCAGCTTTTTTAAGTTTCTGCATCCATAGAAAATATAACGCCCGATCTCCCGCATGGTATCGGGAAAAACGACTTCCTCCACCGCATCGCCTGCAAGCAGTTTTTCCTCTGCCGACCTTTGTCCGATCTGATCCGTATCATATGTCTGTACATCAATCTCTTCCTTGTCTTTTCTTGCAGAAAACGCATAGGGCGCTGCCTTTATTACCGGTTTCCCCTCAATCTGCTCCGGAATGACAACCTGACTGTCTGTCCCGAAACACCGGACGATCTCTATCCCCTCTCCAGATACTCTGTAATGTATTTTCATAGAACTGCTTTTTTCCTCCTGCGGATTGTTCTTACTAAGAATTTAGTTTATCATGGATTGTCAAATTCAACAACTTAAGACAACGGTTAATGAAAGAATCCTGGAAAGTGTATGATACTGAAAAAACAGCCCTACCTTGCGATAGGACTGTTTTTCAGAAATAAGTTTTTCATGTATCGTTTGAGATTTTTTCAACTAACTGTTCGATCATTAATATATTAGCTGCCTATATCCCGCTATTCAGAACCCGAAGCAGCATATCCCCGGTTCCTACATTATATCCGCTTGCCGAATACACACCCTGCATTCCTTCTTTTACAACAAGAATCAGCGGCAGCTTATCCGGGTCCCCATACATTCTGCGCGCCAGTACATTGATATTTTCCGTTCCTTCATCATAGTACACCGCTGCTTTCGGCAGCTCTGCCTTTGTTTTTGCAAATGTCGGATCTGCCTGATCTTCTTTATGTTTCAAAATCAGATTTACCCGGCTTCCAAGCGCTGCAAATTCCTGACTTCTCTCACGGAGTTCGTTTAAAATATGTTCCGTTGGTTCCTTTCCAACCTCATGCCAGATAAACAACGAGGTTCCCTCTTTGACTTTTTGACTTCCCAAAATTTTTATTCCCTGCTCATCTTCTACCGCAAATTCTTCCAGCGGAATCTCTTCCAGCATATCCTTCAGCTCCGCTTTTCGAAGAGTCAGCTGGATTTCTTTTGTCTGACCATTTTCGATGTCAAATTCTGTGCAGGCAGCAAACTGGTTCCCGTTCGGCAGACGGTTTGTTGTGATCACACGGTATGTCCCCGCTTCCACTTCCAGCTTTGCCTCTCCCTGATATCCTTCCCCAAGCTGCAGGGTCTGCCAGAGATAACCTGTCTCTGATTTTTTCGCAATCGTCCAGTTCTGCATATAGACCCATCTCGTATCATCCCCGGATTTCAAATGAATCTGCGCTGTTTTTTCACATACTTCTTCTGTTTTTTCAGAGTTTTCCACATTCAAAAATGCGTTTTCCCCATAATACTGCATTTCTCCATCCAGTGGATTTAATCTTGCCGGAACGCCCAGTGTACGGCAGATCGCCACAAACAACACCTTCTTCGATTCCAGACTTGCCCTCTGATAGCGAAGCGTTCCCGCCGGGGTTGTTAAAAGCTCTTCATATTCATATGCCGGTTCTTCCTGAATATTTTTGCAGATCCAATTCCAGATCTCTCTTGGATTCTTCTGAAACTGTGTTTTCTGCTCTTCTGTAAAAAATGCCTGAATTTTTCTTCTGTACGCACTCTGCTGTTCCCTTGAAATCCTTGGATTTAAAACATATTTTGCAAAAATCTCCGAAGGAAATGTATGTCCCCATACACATGCCTCCTCAAGATGCTCCAAAAGTTCCTGCGCCTTACAGTCTCTGAAATCTTTCAGGCTCAACTGATCCAGAAGCGCCTTTTTCCAAAGTGCATTTGGTGTTTCTGCATCGAGAAATTTTTGAATTTCCTGATGATTTCCCTTACTGTTTTTCCAGTGCGTTCCCTGCTTCTTCTCCAAAGAAACTGTTTACTTTCGCAAGCCGCTTTTCTGTCGCCTGACGGAATTTTTGCGCACCTGTCTGCTTCTGCTCTTCTGTCGGTCTTTTCGTGTTGACAGGAGCATCCGAAGGTGCGATCATATCGAACGCCACCCACTCCTCTGCTGATTTTTCTGCTTTTTTTCCTGCAAGAACCAGTGTCTGCGCAGAAATTTCACGCGTATCCAAAATGGCAGTCACATGTCTATCTTCCTTCCACACGGAAACAAACAGGCTTCCTTTTCCGGTCCTGAGCACGACCTTCCCGTTTGCATCTGTTTTCTTTCGGGAGATTGCAACCAGCTCTGCATAATTCAACAGTTCAAAGCTAACTTCCGCATCTGCCACAGGAGTTCCGTCTTCTTCTGTCACAAACAGCTCCAGATCAACTGTTTTTGCATATCTGGAAAGCTGGTTCACCCCTGAGGTCACATCCGGATGTTCAATCACATCTCCGTCTGCCTGTTGTGAACCGAAAATTCTGGAATTGATCATCATAGAGCGGGAAGATGCATTGACGAACCATCCCAGATCCAGAATCTCTTCCGGCTCACAGGCTCCCAGAAAATGCCACGTTCCTTCACACCATACTTCGACCCAGGCATGATTGTCATCGCAATGTGCCCAGCGGTGCGCATATACCTGCCTTGCCGGGATTCCGATACTGCGCAGCGCATTTACCGTAAATACCGACTCTTCTCCGCAGCGTCCGATCCCGTTTCGATACACGGCCTCTGCAGAGATGGTACGGTCATCCGTTGCCTGATAAGTGGCTTCTTCGGCACACCAGTAATTTGTTTCCAGAATCGCTGCTTCCATCTGTTTTCCTGCAACTCTCTCCTGTAACTGTGCGTAAAATAAAGGTCTGCAGGAAGTAATTCCTTCGGTATTGACACGGTGGAATACCACATTGTCCAGAAAAATCTCATCCGGAATCCGGGTTTCTCCTTTCCAGATCTGTTCTTTTCTTAACTGTGCACCATGTGCTGCAAACTCTCGAAACATCTCGTAGGAATAATCTGCCACATCACTAAACGGCATATTGGCGTATAAATATTTTAAAAGCAGTGCAATATCTGCCGGCTCTGCATGAATCCTGGCCTCAATCTCTTTTCCTGCTCTCTCAAATTTTTCCGTGAAAACAGCAAACTGCCTCCGGATATTTTCTTCTGTCTCTTTTAAAAACATGTCTCTTCTCCTCCTGCCAACAGATAATACAAGCTGGATGTTCCCGCAGCAGTCGCTCCCTGCGGCTGTCCCTGGTACAACGGATTGTCTGTCCATGCGGTTCCCGCGATATCCAGATGGATCCACGGACGTCCCTGGGCAAACGCCTGAATGAACAGACCTGCCGTGATCGTTCCGCAGTAATCCCGTCCCATATTTTTGATATCCGCAATCTTACTTTCGATCATCTGTTTCTGTTCTTCAAAAATCGGAAGTCTCCAGTAGCGTTCTCCGCTTGTCTGTGCTGCCTTTAAAAATGCTCCGCAGAACGCATCGTCATCTGATAACAATCCTGCTGTGGAAAATCCAAGCATTCCCACAACTGCACCAGTCAGTGTCGCAATATCGATCACCCGGTCTGCATGCTCATCCTTCACCATATATGCCATAGCATCGGCAAGGATCAGACGACCTTCCGCATCCGTATTACAGATTTCAATCTTCTTTCCGCCATAGGAACCGATCACGTCTCCCGGAACCAGCGCAGACGGGCTGATCCTGTTTTCACACATTGGGATTACGCCGGTTACATTGACCTTGACCTGATTTGCTGCAAGTGCATAAATTGCCGCCGCAACTGCCGCACCGCCTGCCATATCGCCTTTGATCCCCATCATGGATCCTGCCGGTTTCAGACAGTACCCGCCGGTATCACAGGTCACTCCCTTTCCAACCAGTCCGGTTACCGGTGCCTCTTCGTCCCCACGATAGCGCATTACCAGCATACACGGTGGATTCTCACTGCTCTTTCCCACACTGGTCAGCGCTTCCATGCCCATTGCATTTAATTTACTGTATACGATCAATTCACATTCTACAGATGTTTCTTTCATATGCTCCATGATCTCTCTTGCAAAGTCCATCGGATGAAACAGATTTCCCGGTGCATTCACCATATTTCTTGCCCAGCTCTGTGCCTCTGCCAGAGAAATCCCCTGTTTTAATTCCCCCTGTGCTGCCGGATACAGATTTTCATCGATTCCAGTCAGTGTCACATCCGGAATTTCTTTCGGTTCCTCTCCCGGAAGACAGATTTCATAAGCTCCGGTATAAATTCCTTCGATCACGGCGCTGACTGCCCGCACACCTGCTGCTTCAAGAACGGACGGATGTCCATCTCATACGCCTTGATCCCCATTCCTTTCACCGCGCCGGCTGCTCCTGCGGACAGTTCCTGAATGTTACGGATCGTAAGCGGTTCCTTCCCCTGTCCGATATAAACCGTCAGATTCTCATCCAGACCGCCCACTCTGGATACTGCCTGATAATCTGCTGACACGTATGTCAGATTTTCTGCCTCTTTTTTTCCGATAAATGCCACCCGTACGGATGCCTTTTTTTGTTCTGCTAATACAATCACGTTCGTCATCCTCCTTCTATGTCAAATGTTTGAATCCTTTTCCTGCTACTTTTTCCGCTTCTGTAATAATCACCAGTGCTTTGTCATCCACTTTGTGGATCCGCTTCTGCAAAAGCTCGCATTCCTTCTTTTCTGACACGCACATCACCACACGCTGTACCTCACTGGAATAACCGCCTTCTCCTTTTAATACGGTCACGCCGATCTTCCTGTCCAGAAATACCTGACGTACCTTATCGGTAGATTCGGCAATCACGATCATCAGATTTTTTGCATCTGCATTCTCCAGCATATGATCCATGAACATTCCCGAAATATACACCGTCACAACCGCATATAATAAGCTTTCAATATTACGATATACCATTGCAGAGGCAAGTACAACCGCAATATTCAATCCCGAGATCCAGGCGCCTACCTGAAACTGCGGATTGCATTTCTGCATGATCAGTCCCAGAAGAGAAATGCCCCCGGTGTTGGACTGTCCCATATGCACCAGCGCCAGACCGATCCCCATCATGGCTCCGCAAAACATAGCCGCCAGAAGAGGATTTCCTTTGTATACCGGAATCCTGACGATCACCAGATCTGTCACAATGGAGAGCAGAGCGGTAGACGCCAGGGTGCGAAACACGAAAGAACGCGGAAAATATTTTTTGACCACAATGATCAGAAGCAGCGGAATATTAAATACAAAGACAAACAGACCGATCGGACATCCTGTCAGATAATTGATCAGGATCGCAATGCCGCTTGCCCCTCCGGGTGCAATCTTGTGCGGCGCCGCAAAGCTGTTGATTCCAACCGCATAAATAAAAACGCCTGCCAGATTTAACAGCACACAACGGATGATGGTCTCTTTTTCTGTCTTCCAGTTTTTTGCTTCCACCTTGAACCTCCTGTAGAAAAGGGATGTCTGAAAACCTGTATCCCTATACAAATTTCCAGAACATCCCCTTCTTTTAATATTGAATACAAATCATCTGATGTCCGTCTACTTTTTTTACCGAAAATTTAACGTATTTGCCTTCCTGAACAAAAGAAAGCGGCGTTTCATCCGGAACACTTCTGACTTCTTTTACCTGTTTTCCATCTGTATTTACCTGAATTTCCAGATCATACAAAGGAATCTTGTCTTCTACGGTATAGATGTCTTCCGATCTCTTCTCCGTAATATAATGCAGGATATGCAGAACATCTCTGTTTTTCTCTTCCTGCGCATTCAACTGAATATTCAGTGTAGACGGGCCTTCATATCTGACCAGCTTTTCTCCGATGAAATATTCCAGCGCATCTTTCACCATCAGCTTGCACCATCTTGCCGCATTTTTACGGTACAGTGCAAAAACCGGGTGGGAGAAATACAGCGCATTGTTCCAGATCGTCACCTCCGGGCTTCCCACTTTCCCGGAAGACGGTGCATGCTGGTGTGAACAGAAGGTGTTTCCTTTTCTGTCAAAATACGGCTCTATCTTATCCATAAGCACTTCTGCATGTACCGGTTTTACATCATATCCTCTCAAGTACATGACAAACTCTTCTTTTGGCAGATCTTTTCCGATCACGTCATTCGGCATCACAAATTCTCTGTAATATTCCGATTCCTTCTCAAATGCCACACCGTAAATGCTCTCACTTCCGTCTTTTGGCAGACAGGAATCAAAAGAACCGATCACATGACCACCCTGTGCCAGATATGCTTCCATCTTCTGTTTCAGATCTTCATTATGATAAATGCAGTCCGGAAGAATCACTACCTGATAATCATCCAGCGGCATCTGACTGTCAATAATATCAAACTGATAGCCCAGCTCCTGCAGGATACGCACCGTTCCGATCAAAGATGGTGACAGAACAGAATCCTTTGCATCCTCCGGATAGAATTCCTCCGGTGTGATCACTGCGATCTCCGTCCGTGCTTTGACATCCCGGCAATACGGCTCTTTTTCCTCTACGCTTTTGTAAACATTCCCGATCAGGTCGTAAGCGCCTTTGGAGAGCACACCTCTTGGATGAAGCTGATCTCCGATGGAGCATCCTGCTCCCACTGCCAGCATATGGAAACATTCATATTCCAACGCTGCCTGATTTTTCAGAGAATGGAAATCTCCCCAGTATGTATGGAATTTTCCGGTCATTCCAATCATCTCTTTTCCGAGATTACGGGCATATCTGCTGGTTGCCGGGAAGTGATCATATCCCCAGCCGCCGCTTGGCAGAGATTCCAGCTCCAGATGGCTGTATTCTTTAAAACTGTTCTTGCTTCTTGGTCCCACATGAGATCCATTGTAAAAGATCGTTGCCTCCGGCGCCATGCTGTGGATAAATTCGCTGATCTCCGTCTTAAATTCATCCAGCATATGCTCTGCGTACCGCATCCGTTCCACTTTGGATTCGGTATCCATTCCAAGCTCCTGCATCTTCCTCACACAATGCTCACACTTGCAGTCTACCTGGAACAGAATATCCATAAAAATTCCATCCAGATTTTCCACGCCGATCACCTCGATCATATCCTGAAGCTGATCCTTGAAAAATTGTCTGTAACCGCTGTTCAGACAGATCGTGTGATAAAAATGCGGCGCCGGAACTCCCTGGGTATCAATAAATTCTCCATTTTCATCTACTGCAAGCCACTCCGGATGCTCGCGCATGATTCTTCCATCCCACTGTGCAGTTGTATAAACCGGCACTTTGATCCCTCTCTTATGACACGCCTCGATCTGCTCCAGTAAAAAGTTTTTGTTCTTCAATCCCGGGTGGATGAGCTCCGGAAATTTTTTTGACGGATAGTACAGCCATCCATGATGACATCTTGCAAAACATGTAATGGAATCTACATGTGCTTCTTCCAATGTTTTTGCAAATTCTTCTTTGTCAAAATCTGCTGCGATATCCGGTATGTACTCACTTGTATGAAAATCCAGATGCACCTGTCTGTATCTGATCTTGCTCATTTTATTTTCCTCCTCATGCCTATTCTTTCACAGCTCCCGCTGCCAGACCGCCTTCTACTTTTTCCTGGAATAACAGGTAGATCACAAGCGGAACAGCAACTGTGATCACGATTGCCGCCATCAGCGGGCCATAATCACTTCCACGCTCTCCGTTGAAGTTCAACAGTCCCAGTGCGATCGGCTTTAAGTTCTTGTCATTGATGAACAGAAGCGGGAACAGAATGTTGTTCCATGCACCCAGGAAGTTAAAAATAGAAATCGTGGAAATTGCCGGTACTGTCATCGGCAGCATCACATTTTTATAAATCTGGAAATAGGTTGCTCCGTCGATCAGAGCTGCTTCTTCCAGAGAACGGTTCACACCCTTCATAAAGTTGGTCACGACCAGAATACTGAACGGAAGGCTGAATGCCACATAGATCATAACCAGAGCCGGGATATTATTTTTCAGATTCAGCGCTCCGATAATGTAAGAAACCGGAACAAGTACAGTATGTACCGGAACCATCATTCCCAGCATAAAGAATAACAGTAAAAATTTGTTGCATTTAAAATCAAATCTGGACAGTACGTAGGCTGCCATTGTAGACACGATTGCAAGTACGATTACTGTCGCTCCTGCCTGAATCAAACTGTTTAAAAAGTAGTGACTCATGTTGGCACTTGTCCAGGCTTCCACATAGTTGGACCATTGCGGAACTTCCGGCCAGGAGAATGGTTTCGCAAAAATTTCTACTTTTGTCTTAATGGAAGACAAAAGGGTAAACAACATCGGGGTTGCAAACATCAGTGCTGTCAAAATCAGCAGAATATACATGATCACACTCTGCAGCGTAATTTTCTTACGAGTTTTTACTTTCTTTTTCATGTGTTCTTCCCCCTACTCCGCTTTCTTTCTGCTTGTGATCAGATTGCTTCCAACCGTACCCACAATACAGATCACCATGATGATGATTCCGATCGCGCTTCCTACTCCGTAATGGTTGTACTTAAACGCCTCATTGTACATCAATGTTGTCGGAAGGTTGGTCAGACCATTCGGTCCGCCTCCTGTCATGGCAAATACAAGATCGAATACTTTGACAGATCCGATGATATCCATCAGGATACACATTGCCAGGATCGGTTTCAGCATCGGAACTGTGATCTTAAAGAATTTCTGGATCGATGTTGCTCCATCAATCGCTGCCGCTTCATATACATCATCCGGGATGGTCGTCAGACCGGCTAAAATAATAACCATGTAATAACCAACACCTGCCCAGACATTGACAAATACGATCGTATTCATCGCTGTTGCAGGATCTACCAGCCACGGCATCACCAGATCGCTGAGTCCGATCACTTCCAGCAGAGAGTTGAAAGATCCGGTCGGCATGAAGATGAAATACCACATCAGACCAACTGCAGTCAGCGGGAATACAGTCGGTACGAAGAACAACGCCTTAAAGATCCTGTAGCCTTTACACTTTGTATTGATCGCAACTGCCATCAGAAGTGCGATCGGGGTATGACAGATCACACTGATGATGACCATTCTTGCCATGTTCTTTAAAGAAAGAATAAAATCTGCATTGTGAAATGCATCGATATAATTTTTCAGTCCTACAAATTTCGGCGCAGATCCTGCAATTCCGTTCCAGTCAACCAGAGAAAAATAGATGGAACCGATAATCGGAATAATCTGAAATACCAGATAGATCACAAGTGCCGGAACAAGAAACAGCATAATGCCCATTCTTGTCTTTTACTTTTAACTTTATCATCCGGAAACCTCCTGTTCTTTAAAAAAATGCCCTGCACAAAGCTGACAGGGCATTTTTGTACGTCCTATTTTATTGATACCTATTTATCAATCTCACTCTGAATCTCTTTTGCAACGCTGTCCGGTTTTTCTCCGGTGAACATGCTTGAGATAGAGTTTCTTGTTCGATCCTGCATAGAAGCCAGCGGATCAAAATCAAATACATCGACTCCGATTCCCTCAGATGTTCCGCCAAGCTCTACATTTTTGGCAAACAGTGGAGAGATCGCACTTTCATCCAGATCAATGTCTGTTCTCGGAATCAAGAAGGCTGCTTCCTCTGCAAATCTCTTCGCTGCATCTTTGTCTGTCAGCATTTTTACGAGTTCCAGTGTAAGCTCCAGTTCTTTTCCTTCCAGTTTTCCGCTGATCATATACGGAGACAATGTCTGCATATCTTCATTCTTAAACTCCGGTTTTTCTTCAAAGTATGGGAATTTTGCAACTTCAATGCTGTCACATACCGGTGTCTCTGCCGGATCTTCAAAAGTTCCGATATTCCATGGACCTGTGATTACCATCGCAGCTTCTCCCTGCTGGAACTGTGTCATTGCAATATTGTCTGTCATACCTGCTGCATTTTTGTCAAATGCGCCTGCATCGATCAGATCCTGTACAAACTGGAGTGTCTCTACCACTTCCGGATCTGTCCATTTCATGTCTCTGGAACCTAACTTCTTCGCAGCATCTGTTCCGAGCCATTTGTAGAATATCTGATCATGAAGATGTCCTGCCATATAAGTTGTCTGTGTTCCCATTGCGATCGGGATCACACCGCTGGCTTTTAACTTCTTGATCGCATCCAGAAATTCTGTCCATGTTTCAGGGAATTCCTTCACGCCTGCTTTTTCAAACAAATCTTTGTTGTAATAAACTCCGATCAGTCCGGATTCCATCGGAATCGCATAAGTTCCTTCTTTTCCAGGCACCTGATAATAAGAGAGCGCTCCCTCTGTAAATCCGCCGCCCCATTCCGGATCTTCGTCTAAATATGGCTGTACATCCAGGATCAGCCCGTTATCGATATATTCTGACAGATTGGCAACACCCTGGATACGGAAAATATTTGCCATTGTTCCAGATGCAATATCTGTCGATAAAATATTGTTGAATGCAGATTCATCCCCCTGTGAATCATCAACGATCGTTACTTCCGGATGTTTCTCTTTAAATTCATCCAGAATATCATTGTAGATATCCACCTGCGCTGTCGTTCCTGCCATTCTTGTCAACAGACGAATCGTAATCTTATCGCCTGAACCTTTTTCGTCTCCGTCCCCTTTGCTTCCGCATCCTGCCAGAAGTCCCACGCACATCACTCCTGCCAGCAGCGCCGCTGTGATTCTTTTCAATTTCATTCCTTTTTCCTCCGTTTTCCTTTGAAACATTTATGTGATGCACCTAGTATAGAAAATAAGCGGGTTTTTCACAATGTTCATTTTCTATATTTTTTGTTCTTTTTCAATATGGAATCTCAAATAAACTTATTTTGACATTTCTTCCTACATTCTCTATAATGATTTTAATTCTGTTACATCGACTATACTATGGAGAATTCCTGCAATGAAAAAGATCAAACACAACAAAAATTCCATCAGCTTTAGCTTTTTCCGAAGCATATCCATGACTTCTATCCTGTTCATGGTTTTGCTTTTTTTAGGGATCTCCGGTTTATTTCTGAAGCATTCTTTTCGACTGGAGGGAAGAAATGCTCTGCAGCAGCTCAGCTATATTTCCGGACAGTTTCAATATTATCTGGATGCCACGGAAAATTATTCCAAAACTATTCTGTCTGATGACACTGTACAGGAATATATGAAAGACTATCTTGCCGCAAAGTATTCTTCCAATGCAACAACCAATGTCAAACAGCATATCCGACAGATCATACAGTCTACACCGTTCATCCATTCTGTAAGTCTGTATTCCGATCAGGGACTTCTTCTGGTATCTACCGAGCCGGACTCAAGTCAGATGAACCTCAGTGATCCGGCTCTTTCTCCTGTCTGGCAGGTTGGTATGAAACGACACCTAAACGACAGACATAAAGAGGTAAAAGTCCTCTCCTACATTCGCCCGTTCTATAATATCAATTCCGGACGAATGCTCGGATATGTAGAGCTTTCCATACCGGAAACACAGATTTCCGGTATTTATAAACAATACAATACAACCAATGAACTGTTTCTGATCGATAAAAACGGACAGGTCCAGAGCAGTAACGGCAGTCCCGAACTGGACAGCCAGTATGAATATATGGATCTCATTCTTAAAAATCTGGATTCCCAGTATTTTTTTGCAGGCGGAAATCTGTTGTTTTTCACACCTTTTTCTACCCTTGACTGGTATGTTTTAAACCAGATTCCGATCGTCAGCTTTTTGGCGCCTCTGTTCGCGATATTTTGCCTGTCTCTGCTGATCGCCGCACTGGTTATGGTGCTCTGCGTATTTGCTTCTCACCATATTGCACAGAAAGTCACTTATCCGTTAAGCTATCTGATCTCGCATATTCAGACAGTCAAGGAGGGAAACTGGGTTCCAATCCGTGAGATTCCGTGTAATGACGAGGTTGCTTCGCTTCTCAGCTCTTTCAACAGTATGATCGCGATCCAGACGAAAATGAGAGACGACCTGATCGAAGCCGAAAAACTCAAACAGCAGCTTTCCCTCAACCTCCTTCAGCAGCAGGTAAATCCTCATTTTCTTTACAATACTCTGGATAACATCTGCGCTCTGGCGGAGCTTGATGAAAAAGAAACTCTGATTCAGCTTGTTATGAATCTTTCTTCTTTTTACCGCTCCAGCTTAAGCAATGGAAAGATGCATATTTCCATCGGACAGGAACTGGAAATTTCCAGAGCATATCTGGAAATCCTGCAGATTCGCTATTTCCATAAATTCGATTTCACCATCACCTGTCCGGAAGCGTTAAAAAACTACAGCTGCATCAAACTGCTGCTTCAGCCGATTCTGGAAAACAGTATTTACCATGGGATCAAGGGACTTGACCGGCACGGAATTCTTCATATTGAGGCGGAAGATGCTGGGGATTGTATCCGGTTTACGATTTCAGACAACGGACGTGGATTTTCAAAAGAAGACTACGAAAAAATCTGGCAGCGGGATGCCGACCACTTCGGAATCAAAAGTATCCAGCAGCGAATTTTGCTCTACTACGGACCGGGTTATGGACTATCTATGGAAAGTCCCCAAACCGGCGGCTGCATCACCGTGATCACATTACCCAAACAGGAGGGATTGCCATGTCATTGAAACTATTGATTGCAGATGATGAATATTTTATTCGTCAGCGCATAAAAAAGATCATACCCTGGGAAAAACTAAATCTTACTTTTGCCGGAGAAGCCGAAAACGGACAGCAGGTCATCGACCATCTGGAAAAAGAACCCGTAGATCTGCTGCTTCTGGATATCAAAATGCCGCAGATGAACGGAATCGAAACTGCCAGATATATCAAAGAGCATTTTCCTTCTGTGCATATGCTCATTTTATCGGGCTATAATGACTTCGAATATGCGCGCACCGCGATCCGGTACGGGGTAAAAGAATATCTGCTGAAGCCGGTTGCCGCCGAAGAGCTGGAGCGGGCGCTGTCTGAATGTATCCAGGCCATCCATTTTGAAGAACAGACCCGCCATACATTAAAGCATTATGAGCACTTTCATCTGTGCAGTATGCTTGCCAATATCCGGGACGGCGTGCTTTCCTATTCCGATCTGTGTGTACAGCATCCGGAATTTGAAAATCTGGCATACAGCATCTATTGCAGTGTCTATGTTTCGGAACACACTCACGATGCAGTATTACAGCTGGTGGATCGTCTGCGCGGACAGGATTTTCTCTGCGAATATATGCAGGAAAGCGAATACATCTACATGCTGCAGATTTTCCTCTCCGACAAAGAAAAACTACTCCATATCGGAAGTTGTTTTACGGATTTTATTGCACAGCAAAACGAATATACATTTTTGTATATTGAAAATATCTTTCCTGTTACAACCGACTGGAAGCCATATTACACCCGCTGCCTGCACCTTCTGACAGAACGCTATTTTTCCCGGGAATCCAATCTCTGTATCAGCTATTCCCATCCGGAAAGACCCGGATTTTCCGAGGAACTCTTAAAAATGCGGAAGCACTTTATTACAGTTTTGCACGCCCAGAACCGCAAAGATCTGCTGGAATATCTGGAAACACTGTTCCTTTCCATCAGTCAGAAGAAAAACAGTGAGTATCTTTCCCTTGTAATCCACGAGATTTTTGTTGTGTACCATGTGTATTTTCATATTCCGGAAAATCTGGCTCAGCCCGTAACCGAGTTCTCCGCTTCCATACTGGATACCGAACATTCTCTGGAGAACCTGAAAAATGAAGTTCTGTTTTACGGACTGCAGTGCATTCAGAAAATGGAAGCCGTTCCGTCAGATATCGCACTCTGCCGCCGGGTCATGGAATATATCGGAAATCATTATACAGATGCTTCCCTTTCCGTTTCTCAGGTGGCTGCGAATTTTCAGCTGCATCCTTCCTACCTGGGAAGCGTATTTAAAAAAGTACAACATACCTCTGTACTCCAGTACATTTCCGATATCCGGATCAGCGCTGCTCAGAAACTTCTGAAAGAAGGCACGATGAAAATTTCCGAAGTTGCAGAGACATCCGGATATTCGGATGTGTACTACTTCAGTAAGAAATTCAAAAAAGCCTGCGGGTGTTCTCCAAAAGAATATGCGGCAAAATACAGTTAAAAACAGGGATGTCAAACGACATCCCTAGCTTTTCTGTATATAAATGATATTACTCATCCTTCTTTCCAGACCGCTTCCGCCACTTCACACACTCTGTCAGAAGATACTCGATCTGTCCGTTCATCGAACGAAACTCATCCTCTGCCCACTGTGCGATCTCATCGTAAAGCTCCTTGGAAAGTCTCAGTGGAACCTGTTTTTTCACTTTACTTTTTCTTCTTTTCATTTTCCAAAATGTGTCCCACCTTCTAACTATTTTATATATACTGTACACAATCGTCCTAATACAGACTTCCGCTGTTTACGATCGGCTGTGCATCCTTGTTTCCACAAAGTACGACCAGTAAGTTACTCACCATCGCTGCCTTTCTTTCTTCATCCAACTCTACAATATCATTCTCGTTCAATTTGTCAAGTGCCATCTCTACCATGCCGACAGCACCTTCCACGATCTTCTGTCTTGCATCAATGATCGCTGCCGCCTGCTGTCTCTGCAGCATTGCAGATGCAATTTCCGGTGCATAAGCAAGATGTGTGATGCGGACTTCCAGAATCTTGATTCCCGCATTCTCAACTTTCTCCTGCAATTCTTTGCACATGATCTCAGCAATCTCCTGGGAGCTTCCTCTTAAGGACTTTTCATCTCCTTTTTCACTGGTATCATATGGGTACATTCTTGCCGTGTTACGGATAATCGCATCGCACTGAATGGACAGATAATTCTTATAGTTCTCCACATTGATCACCGCTTTGGTCGGATTTGTCACTTTCCAGATCACTACTGCGCCGATCTCTACCGGGTTTCCAAGTTCATCGTTGACTTTCTGCTTTTCGTTGTTCAGCGTCAGTGTCTTCAATGACACTTTCTTTGCTTTTCCTGAGAGAGCTGCCGGATTGGCAAGGCCTGAGGATGTAACAACCGGTGCTGCCGGACGTACAGATGGGTTGATCGCTTCACAAAATGGGTTTACCCAGAAAAATCCGGCTGTCTTGATCGTTCCGTAATATTTTCCAAACAGGGCAAATACATAGGCTTCATTTGGATTCAATACTCTCAATCCGCAAAGTTCGAGTATAAATCCCACAATCAGTAACACTCCAAGAATAATAGAACCTGCCAACAGCGCCGTATTCGTCTCACCTGTCTGACCAAACACCATGCATCCCGCAATGATCACAGCCACACCAAGCAGCATCCCGATGATACCAAGTAAAAGCATGGCATATCCACTCTTTGCTTTCAATACTTTTTCATCTTGTACTACACTTTTCTCTCCATCCATATTCTTGTCCTCCTCATATGAATTTATTTGATATCATTTTGATATCATCATAGTAGCACTCGTATCAGGAGTTGTCAATGAGGTGAAACGATTTTTTCTGTCAGTATTTACACAATCTGTGCCGTAAGAATTTCAACCAGAACACCTCTTAAATCTCTGCTGATATCCATTGCAAACAGTTCTGACAAAATCCCCGCAGCCGGACGTTCTGACCGTATTAGTTCGTATAACCTGTCTTTCTGCACAAATTCTATCTCTGCCTGATTCAGAAAATCAAAACATCTCTCCACAACATCATTTCTGGCTCCGGAAGCCGTATGTTCCAAACTCACTTCGATCATCGCATCTGTTTCTGTCTCTGGTATCTCTACTACAATTGCTTTTTTCCATCTGTCATAAGATATCTGAGCATCTGTTCCTACACCATTTTTTCTGACCACGACCGTTTCACCGGAATTTTCAAAACCAGTCATTTCAACTGTATAACTCCGTTTCTGAGGAATCAGGTCCCGATTTCCTGCAGACGGATATATTGTAAAGATTGGTTTTTCATCTTCACAATACACCATCTTCGTTGTACAACAGATTCTCTCCTCATATGCACAGGACACATTGTCGTCTTCATACAGCTCAAACTCACCATTTTGCCCTGCATAGACCATGAGATGTAAGGAATTTGGATTTTTCTGTGCCTGCACTGCACTGATTTCGTCTGTAAACGCAAGAATACTTCCTGCGGAAGCAAAAACGGGAATACTCTCAATCCCTCTGTACAGATCCAGAATTCTGTCCCCATCGTATATCATTCCTGTATAAATATCATACCAACGTCCTTTTGGCAGCCATACCTGTACTTTCGCCATATTTATTTTTTCTATCCGCGGTGCTGTTATCGGAGCAACCATCAGAGAAGTTCCGAAGAGATACTGGTTCTTCTTTTCATAAGCCTCATTACATTCCTGCCAGTTGTAGTACATGGGTGATATCAAAGGTTTATTTTCGCAATAGCTCCTGTAATTCATTGTATAAAGATACGGGATCATCCTGTGCCGTTCCCGCAGCATATGATCCATCACCATTTCTGCTTCTTTCTTATAACGCCATGGTTCTTTTCCATTAAATTCACTGCTGGAACTATGAAGCCTCATGATCGGCGAATAGATGCCAAGCTGTACCCATCTTACCGTCATTTCATCATCCTTATATCCCAGCATATGACCACCGATATCATGGCTCCACCAACCATATCCTATATTCGAAGCCGTAAGTGTAAAATAGGGCTGAAAATCTAGAGATTCCCAGGTTACGATTGTATCTCCTGAAAATCCGATTGGATATCTGTGACTTCCAGGCCCTGCATATCTTGAAAATGTCAGAGGTCTTTTCCCCTCTCTTGCAGAGTCCAGGAAATGAAAATGATTAAAAATCCAGAGTGGATCCAGTCCTTCATCCCTGCAAACTTCCCCCTGTTGCCAGTCGATCCACCAGAAGTCAACCCCCTCTTCCTCTCTCGGATGATGCAGATACTGAAAATATGCTTCCAAAAATCGGGGATCTGCCGGATCACATAAAATCGGATCCTCATTCGCATAATCTACTCCCAGAGCTTTTGCCATCTCTACATACATCTCCTCATGGGCACGCACTCCATCTGCAGGATGTACATTCAGAGTCACTTTCATCCCTCTTGTATGTAGATTGTCCAGAAATCGTGTTGGATTTGGGAATAATTCCCGGTTCCACGTATATCCGGTCCATCCGCTTCCATATTTGGGATCGATATCCACCAGATGCCAGTCCATATCAATCACTGCAACTGTAAATGGAAGATTCTCCTGCTCAAATCGATCCATAAGCGAAAGATAACTCTCTTCATTATATCGGTAAAATCTGCTCCACCAGTTGCCAAGTGCAAATCTCGGCAACATAGGTGTTTTTCCGCAAAGACGGATCAGGTCAGCAACAGCCTCCTTATAATCGTGACCATATCCCCAGAAATAAAGATCCTTTCCCCCTTTTTTCTCGACTTGATCCATCCATCTTCCAGTAATACATGGGAGTTGCTGTCATCCAGAAGAGAAAATCCATTTCTCGACACAACACCATGATCCAATCTGATCTCTCCATCAACTCCATCCAGAGTCCGCGCTGTACCACCAAGATCACAGATTTGTTCTCCATAGTGCCAGGTACTGTTCACACTTCCTTTCACATGTATACTAAGACCGCCAGATGAAAACTCTTTTTCATCATATACAAGATGTAGGCGGGAGGTATTGATCTCTATCCCGTTTTCTGTATGAATGACGCGGTAATCCACCTCGGGGAAATCCCGGTATAAGACCATTTGCGTGGCTCTGTCCTCAAACTCTCCATCTGCATTGTACTCAAGTCTCACCAGCCCTTCCGTAAGTACTGTGATTCTGTATTGATTTCCTATGATCATATTTTCCTGTCTCGCACAGGGTGATGTCTTGATTCTGTATATCTTCTGCATAACAACTTCCCTTCTTTTTGTTTATTCTTTTACACTTCCCACGACAATACCAGTGATCAAATATTTCTGCAGAGAATAATTATTCACCTTGGTCATATAGAGTCAATCCCTGCCTTCTTCAGAAAAGATTGGATTCTAAACGTTCCTGATCTTCATCGTCTACAATCAGCATGCAGTACATAATACGACCTCTGCCGTCTGCTATTTCTATCACAAAACCTGCCGTCTGCTCTAAGCATACGACAGGTTTTCATCTGCTTCAACCTATTTTTTCTTTCTTCTGATAATCACTACTGCGCCGACAGCTGCTACTGCTGCCACCAGAAGTACTGCCCACATGATCACATTGGCATTGTCTCCTGTCTGCACACTCTGAGAGTGTGAACCGGATGTACTTCCATTGTTATGACTTCCGCCGTTATTGTTTCCACTGTTGTTGTCATTTCCGCCGTTGTTATCATTTCCGTTGTTGTTATCATTTCCGTTGTTATCGTCGTCCGGATCTGCTTTTTCTCCTCTGACCAGAACCTTCACATCAGCTTTGGCTGTTGCTCCGTTTGTATCCGTTACCTGAATGGTCACGATCACATCCGTATCATTTTCCGGTGTTGTTACCTTTCCATCCAGTCCGATGATTCCTTCCGGATTCACTGCCACGATCTCGATCTTGCTTCCTTCCGGAACTTCCGGCAGAACCAGAGTTTCTGTTCCTGCTTTCACTTCTGATGGAATCTTATGGTTTGCCAGGATGTCGTTTAAGATTTTCTGTGCACCCGGAACGTGCGTTTCTTCTGTCAGTTTTGCCTGCACCAGCATCCGTGCATTTCCTTCGTCTTCTCCGACATCACCTGCTGTGAAATAATATTCCAGTGCAGAAGCCGGTCCTGTATAGAATACTTTTCCGCTCTCTTTGTCAAATGAAGCAATCTGACTGTTTTCTCCCATCAGAACTTCCGTTCTCTGCAGCTGTTGAGGTGTCAGTACCTCATTTAAATCTGTCCAGTACTTTTCACCGTCATATTTCCGTTTTAACTCGATCGTCTGCGGAGATAACTGTAAATCCAGAGCCTTTCCTGACTCTGTCCATGCCAGATGATTCTCTGCACAATACAATGTTTTCAGGTTTGAAACATCTCCAAACTGCAGCAGTGACAGGTTATTTCCGTTTCCATAAACACTTTCCGGCGCAGCACTGTCCATCTTAAGACTGGTAAGCTGGTTGTTGTTAAAATTTAAGTATGCAATATTTTCTTCTGCCCCGATCAGATTTGTGATCTGGTTGTTTTCCACACTGACCTGTTTTGCTGTTCCGAAACGGAACTCTCCGGATAACTGATTATTTCCTGCAAGAACCGTTTTTAATGCAGTTGCTTCATCCACGATCAGTTCTGTCAGACTGTTATTTGCTGCGTTAAATTCCTCCAATGCTCCCAGACCTGAGAGTGAGATCTGCTGCAGGTTGTTATTCTGACAATGAAGTGTTTTAAATTTTCAAGTCCTTCTACGAGAAGGCTTTCCATTCCATTACTGTCTGCCTGAAGCACTTCAAGAGCCGCTGCCGGTCTTGCATCCAGTGTATGCAGCTGATTTCCATAACAGCTTAATGCACGCAGTGAAGTCAGGCCTGTCAGATCCAGATCTGTAAGATGATTATTTTCAATCCGTACTTCTTCCAGACTTCCAAGTCCTGTCACATGAAGCTCTGAAAATGTACTATTTTGAGCATACAGCTTTTTCAGACTGCTGCATCCTGTCACATCCAGCACGGAAGCCGGATTTCCGTTTACTTTCAAAATCTGCAGAGATGACAGATCTTTTACCGGTGCAAAATCCCCAATCGCATTTTGGCTGACATCCACGCGCTGCAAATTCCGGAAATTCTCCACACCTTTTAAATCGGTAATTCCTGCATTCGGCATTGCCAGTTCTTCCACTTCCATGCACTCTGCTTCCGACAGGCTTCCATTTCCATCTTTGTCGCAGGTTCCTGCAAATGTCAGTATCACCTGATCCGGAAACTGTTCTGCAGAAAGTTCAATTTCTCCCGCCGGTGCTGCTTCCGGCACCTCTTCATTCTCTGGTTCTGTCTCCGGCTGTTCAGGAGTTTCCGGTACCTGAGGTGTCTCATTTTCCGGTGTCTTATCCTCTGTTTCTTCTATTGTTTCTACAGCCTGCGCTTTGATCGTATACAGATCGCTGCTCATCGTTCCTAAAATCATTCCGGACATCAGCAGGTACGCAGTTAATTTCTTTATTTTCATCTTTTTCCCTCCTACTATCTACTGTGCCATAGTGACTAATTCTACTGTTTCTGAACGGAGAGACTCAATTCCTCTCTCATTTACTGCAGTTACATAAACCTGATATGTAGTAAGCGGGGTCAGCTCCTGAATCGTCTGATTCATTCTTTCCTTCCCATACCATCTTACCATTTGCATACACACGGTACGTACATCCCGGTTCTTCCGCAGCCCAGCTGATATTTGCGGAAGACGAAGATTTGCTGTCAATTCTCACGTCGTTTGGAGCTTTCGGTGTTTCCCAGTTGTCCTGGCTCTGTGTTCCGATCAGGTAATACCAGGAACCTGTTCCATACTCTACCCCATCTTTTCTTGCTGCTGCCCGCAGAATTGTATTTTTCTCGACTGTAATCGGTCCTTCATATTTTTTAGCGGACTCAGAAACTTCTTTATTTTTCTCAAATGGCTGACTGCCGTCCAGAGTATAATAAATCTCTGCTCCTTCACCTGCTGTCAATGTCACCCGCTGTGCAGAATCATATTGTCCGGAAGCAACATCTGCGCTTACCTGAATATCCATTGCTGTAAAGGATACTTCTGCCGCTTCAGATTCATTGTCATATCTGTCCACAGCTTTTACCTGAACAGTATACTCGCTGCCAGCCTCCAACGGTTCTAAAATCAGCGCAGTCTGTGTAACTTCACGGAAACCAACCTGTTCTCCGCCTTTACTCCAGCTTACTTTGTATTTTTCGACTCCTGTATTATCTACTGACGGAAGGAAACGAATTTCTGCTTCCGATGCCTTCGGAGATACGACTCTCAGATTGCCCGGCACAGTTGGTGCTTCTTCATCTTTGATCACCACATCCCCTGTTTCGCCCATTACTTCCAGTTCTACAACGTGGTTTGTATTTCCTGCTGTACTTCCATTCATATATACACGGATGTATCCTGCATCAAAACGTTCTCCTTCTTTCGGCAATGGTGTTTTTGTATTTGGATCCAACCAAGATACACCTTCACCATACACTTTCATGGTTTTTCCGTTTTCAGTTTCTACATATTCTTCCTGATTTCCTTTTGGAAGCTTATGTGTCTTTCCTGCCTCACCGTTAAGAGCTGCCGGCCATTCCGTATCCGCGTTCTGATTTCCGTTCCACAGCACCAACGTTTTAGTCGGATCGAAGGAACTGTCCGGTGACAGAAGTACGACGGTATCATGATATTTACGTGTACCATCCCAATACCGATACAGGTTCACTTCCTCGACATGATGTACCCCGCCAAGATCTACCTGCAGCCAGTGCGCGCCTCCAGTATTTCCGCCCGGATCTGAGTAGTTATCACGATTCGTCTTATTTCCATCTACAGCATCGTCTCTTCTGGAAGCTTCACTTGCATCTTCTGAAAAGCTCACATTTTTGCCTCTTGCCAGATTGGTTCTCTCAGATTTGATCGGCTCATCTTCTATTTTCTGTGCGTCTTCATCATATACAAACTCCAGGCCTGTGATAGAAAGATCAACCCATCCATTTGTCTGGATCGTGATAACTGCTTTTCCTGTTTCTTCGTTAAATTCTACTTTTGGTTCTGTGTACTGCGGCTGTCCGTCTGTGTCCGGCTGCTGTCCCTTTACAACCTTCACTTCTGGTTTTTTCGCCAGTTTTGTCAGTTCAAATGTAGTGGTACGCAGTTCATTATCTTCCGGAGAGAGCTTTCCTTCCGGTGCGTTTACCACATTGTACTCATCCATATATTTATACACAGATAATTTTCCATCAATCACTGTCTGTCCAGGTGAAAAGTCTCCTTTCCAGATTAAGCCATATATATTATCGAAAATAATCTCATCTTTATTTACCCGGTAGTTATTCAACGTGATATCCATCGCTGTTCCGTCTCCGGATTCATTCATGATCATAAATTCGTGAGGCTCCATCTCTACTTTCAGACGTGCGCTTTCTTCTTCCCCTTCCAGAGGTAAAATTGCATGCTGCTTTTCATTTGTATTAACTTTATTGTTGTAGAGATACCATGTGCCCTCCCATTTGTCAGCAAATGCATTTCCTACATATTCGATTGGATACAGATCTTTGAAATACTTTTGTTTTGCCTGTCCGGACAGATTCTTGTCTTTGACATCCAATACATTTGGCGGGGTTACGCCCAGTTTGTCTGCTTCCTGAATCAGTTTCTCTGTTACTTCAGCTCTGGTTCCCCATGCCGGAATAACAGGAATAATGCCATAGCGTCCTGTTTCATAAATCTGGAATCCTGTCGGTGTTCCTGATAAACCACTGTAAAAATCAGAACTTACATTTCCATAGAGAACCGCTTTGGTCTCTTCCATGATCTCTTTTTTGGACGGTGCCGGATTATTGACAATGTAACGGAACAGTTCTGTCAGGACATGTGTATTTGCCGGACTGTTCGTGTTGCTTGTTCCATATACGATTTCCGGGAACTCAAACGTGTAGATCACACCACCGCCCAGATAGGTGCTCATCATTTGCATTCCAAGCAATGCTTCCGGTTCTCCACAAAGTCTCTGCCAGTTGTTATAGCTTCCAGCTCCTTGCCAGAGTTTTGAGAACTGCTGGTCCCATGCCCAGGTATCGGAAAGCATTCCCCAGCCTCCGGTATATCCTGCCAGCCAGCTTCCCTGGAATAAACTGCTTGTTTTCAAATCATCCGGTTGATTTGAACTTGTGTTCTTATAAATCAAGTAGAATGCATCTCCGTGTTTTTCCAGTGCCTTTTTCATATTTGCATTGCTGACAATATTCGTCACTGTAGAACCGTGATCCTGATCTGACCATACAAAGAATCCACCGAATCGGTCAGCAATCTCCAGCATCTTAGCGCTTCCTTCGCATGGAGGACGAATACCTGCCCAGAAGTTCTCTGTATTGAACACACCCTGCATATTCGGATACATACGGTACATCAGATCCAGCCAGCCATAATCCATATCAGCTGTAATGTTGTACTGTGTTCCGCCCTGTTCCGGTGTTGCAGCTGCTGTCAATCCAAGAAGCATAATCGGCGCTCCCTGTTCATAGGCAATCTGCAGCCCATGTTCATGGAATGCCTGCAGATAAGCCTGTCCGATATGATCCGGAGCAAACTGTCTGAGGTTGTTTGTATGTAACAGCAAAACGTTATTCTCTTTCAGATCATCCGGAATAGCATTCCATCTTCCGTCTACTGTGTTAGATCCCTGTAATTCTGGCCCTTCTTCCTGTCCTATCTCATAGACATCGTTGGAATACGCTGTTGCGATCATCATCGGGTGTTCGTTATCGATCACACGTCTTGGACCATCCTGTGACTGTACATCCTGCTCATTTTCATATCCATAAATACCCAGTTCCATGAATTTTACTGCGGCACCTTTTGGATTCTCTGTATACACTCTGATATAACGTGCCTCTTTTGTTGTTCCAAGCTCTGTGGCCCCAAGTCCATTCTTGTTTGCATAATCCATATAGAACCACTGTCCGCCCATCGCTTCTTCGTATGGCTTTGAAACATTCTCCGGCTGTTTCACCCCATCCGGAAGTGTCGGATTTCCTTCATAATAAACGATCTGACCGTCCGATAAATCCTCTTCATTTCCAATCACAATGGCAGTATTTTTATAAGAAATCTTGGTTCCTTTCAGACGTTTTCCCTGACCACTCGGATTTCCATTTCCGATTGTCGCCTGTCCATCATATACCTGACGTTTCAGGTTGATGACTTCCAACGGATAGGATGCACCCAGATCCACCTGCACCCACACACCTTTTTTCCCTTCTGCAGTGCTGGTGACTTCTGTTCCCTGTTCCTGATAATTCTCCCAGTTGTTTCCCTCTTTATTACCTGTAGCATCATGCTGCAGATAATATTTGTCACCGTCGGTTAATAAATCCGCATTTTTCAGATCCATATTTTCCCCGACTGTGACTTTGACATCCTTTTCCTCTGCCAGATTGACCAGTGGCGGTGCTTTTTTTGCATCTGCCGCATCTGCACGGACTCCTGTTACCCCAAATGCCGTCAGCACAAGCGCCATGCATGACAGTCCGAGTAATCTGGCTTTGCTCCCTTCTTTTCTGGTTTTCATCCTCATTTTCCTCCTTTTCTTCCACATGAAAGTAAAACCAGAAAATGCTTTATTTTTTTCTGGTTCCTTACATGTCTGGGATTTTCCCGCTTGAATTCTAGAGTACTATACTGTTCCCTCCTTTAATATGGAATATATTTACCAGAAATTGTACTTTCTTTACTATCACAATAGATTTTGCTCATTTATTTTGTCTATTTTTTACATTTTACGTTTTCACATCAAATTTTTACGGTAATTTTTCAATCATTTCTGCCAATATTTCTTCATCAAATCCTGATTTTCTGTCCAACGTAGATCATGTTCGGATCTGCAATTCCATTCCATGCTGCCAGTTCCAGATAAGTTGTTGCAAAACGCTTTGCAATCTCTGATAAAGTATCATCTTCCTGCACAACATAATATTCCGCCGGAGCCTCATTTTGACTCAACTGCCTGTTTACTTCCCTTTGAACAGTATCCGGATCGTATCCCATATCACACAGCTTCTTTCTTCGTTCTTTACCGTTTGCATATTTTCCTTGTATCACTTCCCCGGCAACTTCCTCAATACTTTTGGAGGGCCGCCCTGTCACACCTTCTGTATACTTCGGTCTTGCATAGCCGCGGATCTGACCCCAGCCCACCGGAATTTGCCTTCTCGCCACTGCCTCATTATAATTTCCTTCCATCACTGTGATCATTTGTCCTGAAACAGACTCCACGTATCCAATGTGATCAGAATACCCGTCATTTGGCTGTGCCTGACAGTCCCAGTTATACAAAATGATATCTCCTGGCAGTGGCACGATAGTTCCATCTTCGATCCAGATCCCCTTTTCTTTAAAGATTTCGATATGCTTTTCACATCCACATTCTGTTCCGATCAAGTCCACACATCCCGCTTGGATCGCTGCTGCAGAAACTGCGGTATCACACCACTCATCGGTATACTGCACAGCATATCCCCTTGCCAGCGGCAAGTAGGAATTATACAGATCAATAATCTGCCGGAACTTCCCGTTTGCTTCACTGTAGCCAATCCACGAACGCATCACGTTCAATACATCCTGAGCGCTTCTTCCCGATGCATTTTCATCATACTTCATTAACTGATACTGCTCGATCAGTTCCATATTTTTCTGCACATAGACGGAACTGGTCGCATACCCATCTGCCCAAATGGTTTCCAGATATCGTCCGGGTTCTGTGATTCCCTTCAGATTTTGATAACGTGGAATCTGAAGCAGTTCAAAATATCCTTTCACCCCCTCTTCCATATTGTCAAATACCCGGAAATAATCGGAAATCACCATCGCCGTTCCGGCTTCGTATTCCTCCCAGGTTGCCAGATTGACGGACTTCCCCTGCCATTTCGTCCCACATTTCAACCCAAAATAATTGTGATAGTCTTTCGCCAGCCTGGATTCTCCCCAGCCGGACTCCAAAATTGCCTGTGCAATGATGGGACTGCATACTTTGATTTCATATGCAGCCGCATATTTCTTTACATATCCTGCGATTTTCTGAATAAATTCCTCTTTCTTCATCGTTCTCCCCTGCTTTCTGTATATTTCTCTGCTTTTCCATTTAAAATGTCAATTGCCTGTCTGAGTACTTCTGGAATGGGCATCCCCATAAGCCCGGCATTTTCCAGAATAGACAATGCTTCATTTGCGATAAACGCAATGCACACGGCATCCCTCAGATAATTTGTCCCCATCAAAAGGTCCAGACGGACTGCGATCAAAACAAACAACAGTGTCATTCCTTTTCGGCACAGCCCTTTCCAGCCCGCACGACTCTCCAGTCTGCCATTTTCTGACTTCGGACTTTTCTTAAAAATCACCGGCAGAAGAATCCCGCCTGTGATCCAGTCGATTCCCATAAAAAGACCAATGTCTGCAGTGCGATATCCCATCCGCCAAATAAAAGGGCAACTGCACTCCCAAACATTCCAAACAAGCTCGTCACCATTTGCTTCATATCCTTCACCACCTTCAATTAAAAAAGCAGAATAGACGGCATTCTTTTCAAGAATGTTCTACTCTGCCACTCATTTTTCTTTCCTTTTTCATTCGATCCTCACTCAAGGATGCTCCCTTGTTTCTGCATAATCGTCTAACACATATCTTGCATATTTTGTTGCCTGACGCTCCATCCCGATCGGGGTTAATTCCAATGCGTTGATCCACTGAAAATAATGTGTCAGTTCATGCCCTATTGTAAGCAAGATTGCCGTCAATGCACTGTCCTTTCCCCATTTGTCACATAAATCTAAATAGTCTCCTGCCGCAACCCGGATATACGGTTCCACTGTATAATCATCTTCCATACTCCAGAATGTCCCATATACCAGATCCCCGTCCATTGCCCGTATTTTCTTTTATTTTTTATGTAGGCAACAACTCTGAGAGGAAAGAAATATTCTTTTCTCAAAAATGCCGCAAACTCTTTACATGCCCTTCGTACCTCCGGATCTATCCCACTATCAAACCGAAGCCTGAAGCCCGTCCGATGACCTTCTTCCATAAAATCAATGTTCTGTTCCCAGTTTTCTATCGTCCAAATGTGATCCATAATGTTTATCCCTTTTCATCATAAACTGCTTTCATGCCATGATACTGCATCTTTTCTTTTTGCACTCCACATAATCTGTCAATAAAAATAAACCTATTTTTATGGCAAAGTATATTACAAACGCAAAGACTATACGCACTTCTTGTTTTAAGTATTCTAAATCTATTTTAATCATGCACACTAAAATAATTAAGAATAGAATCAAGAACATTACCTGCTTTAATACCACATAACGATATGTATTTGTGAATTTCATATGTCTTCTCCTTACAGCCATTCAGATATTTTCCCTTTTATCGTATCGATAAAATGCACTTACTTGCTTGCTCTTATACTCTATCTCTGTTGCATTTTGTTCTTCAAACATCCTTTAAAATGGTTTCATAAATTCCTCTTTTGCCGATATACATCGGAAGTGGCAGTTTCCTCTGTATATCGACAGTTTACTTTACGGTGATGTGTATACCACATCTATTTTCCATTAGATAATAATTGAAATAATTCGTTCATATCATTTTCAATATCGTCGGTATCCGAACTCAAGGATACATTGAGTTTAAAAAACCGCCTTTCTATGGATGATACTGTCCATGAAACTGATAATACATAATAATCCACTTCGCCATCATTACTTCCTATACGTACCTCTGTACCATCTTTCTGTACCTCGCAATAAATATAACACTCATACCCATTTTTAAAAGGCAGCCTATTTGTTGAATGTTCTTTTTTTAAGAAATTTTCCCATCCGTATCCTACTTCCAATGAACAATTGTACTCCTTAAATATTGCTCTATAACTGTCAAGAATATTCGAACATTTTTCTAACATTATTTTTTCGTGTTTCACTATTTCATCATCTTTATCAGATGTATAAACAAATTTCATTAAAATCTCCTCACAAATAATCCCCAACAAACTGAACGTCCTGTAATCCATCCATTTGACAATTCTATATCTTAATCAAACACGATTTACTTAACAATAACAATACTTATTCCTCATACGCCACCTTTTCGATTTCAAGATCAAAAATCAAATCGTCAAAGTCATCATCCCAATCAATATCGTTGCAGTAAAACCGAAACTTATCCTCACCTACTTCTTCTTTGATCATGGCAAAACCATCCACAAAACAAGCAATCGTTTCTGTTGTCGGCCTCAAACACCCATTACTAATTGCAATATTTCCTTCTTCTAAGATGACTTCTAGTTCAAATTCTTTCGGAGTCCAGGTTTCTTCAAAAATAATCTGTGGAAATCTCCTTCTTTCCTTTTTCAAACGTTTTCCATTCCAGAATATTTTCCCTTTGAATCCATCCAAATGTAAAATAATTGACTGTTCATATTGCGAATTTGTACTTACAAAAGTAAATTTTAATCGATACTTCCCCTTTTTATCGTATCGATAAAGTGCACTTACTTGCTTACCCTTATACTCTATCTTTGTTGCATTTTGTTCTTCAAACATCCACTTAAATGGTTTCATAAATCCCCCTCTTGCCGATATACATCGGAAGTGGCAGTTTCCTCTGTATATCGACAGTTTCTTACTGTTTTACTCTTTATTTTATCTCTTGTATTTTTACAATAATTTCTGTTTCCTCTTCATAATAAACCCGATACCGCTTTCCTTTCTCTATCTGTTCTTCACATAGTTTATTCCAGGCTGGTCCCCATATCTCCAACTTTCTCTTATCTCCTTCCGCTCCCATAAAAGTATATCCTCGATGCCAGGATTCCCAGGCTTTCCCTTCATAGATACAAATATTCTCATTCTGAATTGCCCGTGTATCTTGTATAACTGTGTACAGGCAGGCAATCACAACCGCTATTCCTAATAGCATATCACCTATGTTTCTCTTGTTTTTATTCCAGAATTTACTTTGTACTAGCGTGGTAATTCCCACAACTCCAAGCACTCCAATGCATATCATTTCCTGATAGATTCCTATAAAATCATACATAGATCTTCTCCTATTCTATCCCCATCATTTCTTTTCTTCCGGTTTCTCATCAAATGCAATTCTTTCAATAATTCTGGAACGCCTGAAATAATAAAATGTCACGATTTTTTGGTCAGCAAATTTTGCCAGTTCTTTCCCTGAGGCCACAATTTGAAATTTCATTGCTTTGGCATTTCGTATCGGCTTCAAAATAATTTTCCCATACACCCAGTTACATTCACTATATTTGGTAACATCTCTGGTAGTTTCTTCACGCCATAATCCTATTTTTTTCATTTCTCGTATACGCATTCTATCTTTTTCTGGTCCTGTATACAAATCGATTATAAATAGTACAACTTTTATTCCTTTCCAGCCTCCCCACATAAGTCCCAACGATGAGATTCCTATATCTAACATAGCCATCGTATGCTTCTCCGCTATATACAAAATAGATAATCCAAAAGACATATCCCATATCGACCACCATATCACTGCGATACACGTCACTAAATTTAACAAAACTGCAAACCAATATGGATTTTTATTCTTCATATTTTCTCATTCCCCTGTATGTTCAACTTTTTACAACATCTTCACCGGTTCATACACCATGCTCCGATTCATACCATACCTTTCGCAATACTGGTAAAATTCTTGTGAAACAATATTGAAAGAAGATGTATGATACCCTCTTTTTTGCTCTGTCAACACATCCCCTGTTTTATAGACATGTGTTTGATCTTTCAAATAATTTTTGTCCAGCACCAACTTCTGTACCGGATTTGGAATTCTTATCATTGCTTTTCCACATTTGGGACAAGATATGATCGGCTTGTTTGTAATTGCTTCCATCGGCAATGTTTCCGCAAAATATAATTGATATAAATCTTTTATCTGCCCTTGGGAAGCATATTTCTTAACTGGCCAGAATTCCAAACCTTTCCAGACACTTCCTAAAACCCTTCTGGTCTTGTCCGAACAAAACAAAAGGTCATCTGCTGCATTCGGCCCACTGAAAAATTGTCTTGTTCCCCACCTTACAGGCTTCGTAACGGATAAATATCCAATCTGCTCCTCATGTCGGTATTCCATTTCTTTCTGAAATGGTCTTTTATAAGCGCAGGAGCGTTGAAATGCATACTCATCATATTCCCACTGCACTTTCACGCTTTTGTTCCGAACAAACAACCATTGCGCCTCTTCAATTTCTCCTTGGGAATATTCACAGGTTGTAATCGAATCCAGTCTTGAAACAAATGGAAACTGTTGCTTAAATTTTTCATACACTTTCTGATCTTCATACAACTCAAATAGATACTCCTTATCACTTACTTGAACAGATGTCCCTAGTACTTCAAAAGAATCTTCTGTCTAATAAGGGATTTCATATCGATTCAGAAATCTCAATAAACCAAACTTATTTTTTAAACAATAATAATGCTTAATCCTCATATGGCACCTTTTTGATTTCAAGATCAAAAATCAGATCATCAAAATCATCATCCCAATCAATATCGTTGCAGTAAAACCGAAACTTATCCTCACCTAATTCTTCTTTGATCATGGCGCAGCCACCCATAAAACAATCTATCCTTCCTACATCAGTTTTGGAATACCCATTGCTAATGCCAATATCTCCTTCTTCCAAAATGATTTCTAGTTCAAATTCTTTCGGAGCCCAGGTTTCTTCAAAAATAATCTGTGGAAATCTTCTCCTTTCCTTTTTCAAACGTTTTCCATTCCAGAATATTTTCCCCTTAAAATCCATCCAAATGTAAAATAATTGACTGTTCATATTGCGAATTTGTACTTACAAAAGTAAATTTTAATCGATACTTCCCCTTTTTATCGTATCGATAAAGTGCACTTATTCGCTTACCCTTATACTCTATCTCTGTTGCATTTTGTTCTTCAAACATCCACTTAAATGGTTTCATAAAAATTTCCCTTCGTATATCAAATTAAATCTAATATCGCCGCTATCCATGTCATATCTTTTTCGCATATTTTTTCTTTTTGTAAAATATGTTTCACAATCCATCTGCTATATGTGGGAAAATAGCGATTCATTCGATACCACATCGGACATTGTGGAAGCTTAAACAGAATCAGGTCATTCTCCTGGATTGCATTTTTCTTTCCAACAATCTTGCATATAGCATGGAACACTGAATCCGGCATTCCTTCTTTTCTAACGCAATTCATATAAAATACACCTACCATTTTATTCTTCCAATGATTCCTGTAGTTTCCTATATGATTTGCAATTCGCGCGTCTTCTATCGTATTCAATCCATTATAAATACCTGACATCAAAAATCTTCGATGATTTCCGCCGTAACAGTGCACAAACGCAGAATTTACCCTATATTTTCTGTTTTCAAACACCATCAAAATTTTTTCAAATTCTTTCAATGACAACTCTGTTTTTAATAAATCTCTTCTAACATTTACTTCAGCTATTAAATAATCACTATGAAATGTATAATCAAGTTCAATTGAAAAATACGGAAATATATCCTTATTTTTCATGTGGCATTCAAATTCTATCGTTGGCGAAGAATCTGTTTCTTCGCCATAATACAACATAGGAATTTGTAAATTTATAAATTTTGTTCTCCCCTTTTTTCCATTACGGAAACTTTTTCCAATTTGCTTATAATCATAATCTGGATGCAATAATGAATATCCTAATTTTTCATAAGTACATCCTAACCCGGATAAACCGGAAAAGTTATTTTTATTTTCTACCCCTTGTGTTATTCTAAAGAAAAAGGGGGTTTTTATATGTTACTCACTGATAAATACGCTGATAAAATTCATGGCATCATTACCTGTTATGACCGCATGATCATTCAGGGATATATCCCAAACTGGAGCCATGCGGAAGCAATGACTGCCTATATGAAACTCAACGGTATCCGTATTTTTGATTATCCCACCAGTTTCTCCCAGCCCCTTACGGAACAGGTCCGTCAGAATGCGGAAAAGATTGCTCACGAAAATGGAATGGAAAT
>ENA-OQIF01000078-OQIF01000078.1-human-gut-metagenome-genome-assembly--contig:-NODE-78-length-55698-cov-6.075831_pt1 | contig 55698 bp, 50 predicted proteins | sample MGYA00242574_ERZ504738 | MGnify/ENA primary metagenome ERZ504738 (study PRJEB26092, sample SAMD00036437) | human gut metagenome | host: Homo sapiens | study: EMG produced TPA metagenomics assembly of...
CGTTTTTAACGCCACAAAGGTACAAACCACCTTATGAGAAGGTAGTTAGAAACAAATTAGAGCAGTATTAGAAAAGTATTAGAATTTGCCGGATCGGAAGAGATCGATTCGACAATCTTACCGGAATTATAAATGATGAAACCTTACCACAAAGGTAGTGCCCTCTCCTTGGTGTGAATACACCGAGATCTCACTCTTATGGAGGGTGAGTATCTTCTTTGTAAGCGTCATTCCGATACCATGTCCCTGAGCCTGGTTTTTATTCTCTCCGCGGTAGAAGAGCTTGAACAAGTTCTCCTTATCCGTTTCGGACATCCCGGCACCGTTGTCGGATAAACTTACGATGGTCCACTGATCACAGAATGAGATCTGGATAAACGACGTCCGGTTATCAGAATACTTGCAGTTATTCTCTATCAGGTTCACAAAAGCAGTGGTAAGCAGATACGGATTCCCGATCACAGTCAACACACGGTCATCATCTGCCTCCTGCTCGAAAATTAGCTCTATGTGATAATCCGGATGGGCTTTGAGCACAAGCTCATTGGCATCCAACAGCAATTCATCCAGCCGGATTTCCTCTTTCTTGATTTGCTCGGGATAATAATCCGCTTTGGCAAGGTTCAACAAGCCATCTATCAGTTCAATGACGCGCTGGGAATCTTGTAACGCATTGTGTATTGAATTTTGATATTGTGTGACAGTACGTTCCTTTTGCAGCGCCAAGTCAAGTTCTGCCGACAGTGCCGCCATAGGTGTACGAAGTTCGTGTGATACATTGCTCACAAACATCCGCTGATCATTGAAAGTCTTTTCCACCCTGTCCAGCAGTGCATTGAAGGCAAGGGCGAGTTCTCCCAGTTCATCATGCTCGTTCTTGACAGGCAACCGTTCGTCGATTTGAGTGACGGTGATACCCTCGGCTTTACGTACGATGCTACGGATAGGGGCAAGTGAACTTTTGGCAAGCATATAACCCACAATGACGAGCACACTCAGCCCGCCGATAGATAAAAGGAGAAGCAGCCGCGTCATTATGACCTGATTAATATGTCCGTAACGGTCGTAAGCGGCAGCTGTCACCACATAATTTTTACCCCCGAACTCATATAAAATCCCTATCCCCTGATAGTCGCCTGTACGGAAGTCGATCTCCTTTTTCCGGACAATCTCATCGATCATTCCGGGAGTCTCCTTAATGATATCGTTGTGCAACGCATCGTGGTAGAGTATCCGGAAGTCGGGAGTGTATACAGCTACTTCCACCTCATCAATGAACTGACGATTATTGAGATATATCGACTGCATGGTTTCTACATCAACCTGATTGTTAAGAAACAGATGGGCTTTAGTGATAGCTTCGCTTCGCAGGCTACGATAAAAAGAATCACTGCGCAGATGTTCGTTCACACAATAGATAGTGGCCATAAACACGAGAAAGATAGTGGCCGTGATACCTGCATATTTAATGGTAAGGATACTTCTTATTTTCATAACTTATCGGTGAGAATAAATCCCATGCCTGTCTTTGTGTGTATGAGTTTAGTATCGAAGTCACGGTCTATTTTCTTACGGAGATAGTTGATATAGACATCAATGAAGTTCGTACCCGTGTCGAAGTGCGTGTTCCACACTTTGTCGGCTATATCCATCCGGCTGACAACTTTCTCTGCATTCTCGATCATATATACCAGCAGGTTGTATTCTTTGGGAGAGAGCTTAATGTCCCGTCCCGCCCTCTTTACGCTCTTGTCCAACAGGTTTACGGATAAGTCTGCATAATTTAACTCTTCCTCCACATCAGTCACTACTACAAGTTTTCGTTTCAGAAGAACCCGGATACGGGCATACAGCTCCCTGAAGTCGAAGGGTTTCACCATGTAATCATCCGCTCCGGCATCAAACCCATCCAGTTTGTCGTCCGTACTGCCCAATGCGGTGAGCATCAGGATAGGAATGGCAGGGTTAGCAGCCCGAATCTCTTTGCACAATTCAAATCCGTCCATCTTGGGGAGCACAATGTCCGAAATGACAAGGTCGAACGTATTTGCCCGGAACATTCTCAGCCCCATAGCTCCATCGTAAGCTACCAGACAGTTGTAACCGTTCTCTTCCAAACCGGCGCGAAGCAAATCGGCCACCCGCTGTTCGTCTTCAATGATTAGTATGCTGTACATAAAGAGTCTTTTTTATTGTATGTTATTCGTCCCGATCAACCTGAACGGCACAAAGTTAAGACTTTTTTCCTATCCTGAATGTCATGCGGATAGAAAGAGGGTCAATCCTATAATAAAGTACTTCCAATCCCGCATATATCAGCAAAACGAAGCTAACAAAATGACCTATCTGATGGCATATCTCTTATTCCGCTGAGAACAAAAGAAGAAGTTAATTTTCTTACTATCCTGCTTTGACTGACGACTATATTTATACAATTCCTTGTGATATATCAGTTGCTAATAAATAATCTTATAGAAAAAGTATTCCCATCATAAAGAAATGGTATAAGAACCGGGCTGCAATTAAATATTTTTCATCTTACATTGTTATAATAATAATCGACTTCTGTTTTATCAAATTCCTTCAGATCAACACTATATACATTGCGCGAAGGATCTCCCATATAAAATCCGCCCAAAATATATAATTTCCCATCAAAGTAATACAAAGCTGGAGATTTCAATTTCAGATCTATCATATACGAACGAACTTGCCTGCTTTTTATATTAAACGTCTGTACAACACCTTGTTCAAAAATATAAATTATATCATTATGATAAGCTAAACTGGGCCAGCCAAGCCGATATAACAAATGTCCGGCATTGGTCCATGCGCCTGTCAATAAGTTATAACATTCAATACTCCAGCCGCCACCGTTACGATTTCCGATTAAATAAATACAATGATCAACCAGAATTGTTTCAGGAGCTTGCCTAATCGGCATTTTTCCCAACTCATACCAGTAGCCGGATTTTAAATTCCATAAATGCATTTCATCCGAATAGACTCCTTCATTATTTTGCAAAACCTTTTTAACACCGCCTAAAACAATCATATTGTCTTTATACACAACGGCTCCCAATAGAGTCGCTTGATGCGGATTAGTATAATCTGTCCAGACGGTATCACGCTTAATATCATATATTTCTATTGCATTATCCAGATAATCAACAATTCTGGTTTCAGACAATCTCTTTCCCCCTAAAATAAAAATTTTTCCATCATAATAACCCGCCGTATGATATGCCCTTTCTCTAAACTTATGCCTGATCGTCTCCCACTTATCTTGCTTGATATCATATCTATACATCATGTTACTATATTTTTCCCAAAATAAAATAGAACGTATATTACTCTGAAAGGGACCGCACGATGTACTCCCTCCTACAATATAAATCTGCCCATCTACCAAGACCGAAGCAAACGAATAGACTCCTCTTTTCAATGGAGACAATATTTCATAATGCAAGAAACGATTTAAATGCCTATTGCTAAAAATAGATACTTCTTCTAAAACCCGATTGTTTTCTTTCAAAAAAACGGTACATCTATTTTTAATTAAATCACCATAAGACAATTTCTTGTGCAAATAATTAATATGAGAAAAATATAAAGTATCATTCAATGACAACGAATCATATTTCTCTAATGAGAACACCCCCTTTTCATCACTGATAGCTATGACTCTCCTATCTTTCAAACAGATATATACATTTGAAAGAGGAATACTATCCTTTTCACTCACGACATACGCTCTGTCCTGGGCTTTCCCAGTTACATAGCAAAAAAAGAATATTAAAAACAGACTTCTCATATAACAAATATTAAATAAAAATCAACCTTGAACCATAACATTTATAGGTTCCAATGCAATGATCCAAGGTTAACTACCTATATTTAGCAACATATATTCAAGCTGAGGGGACATACATATATAAAATCTGTCAACAGAGATCATAAGTACTAAATATAAACATTAAATTATTCAGCATTTCCAGTTATTTTCAATTGCAGAGGAGAAGTAGGAACATTACAATATATTGTAATAGTTTTCCTAAAGTGTTCCGGATGATCCGCTTTATAGATCACAGTTATTCTTAAAGACTCCCCAGGTTTGACAGGTTCTTTAGAATACTGTACAGAAGTACAACCGCAAGAAGTATTCACATCATCAATAACTAGTAAAGCCTTACCAGTATTTTGTAATGTAAAAATACACTTTTGTGATTCTTTAAACGAAATTTTCCCAAAATCAAATAATGTTTCAGAAACAGTTATTTCTGTTTGCATACTTCCCTTTTTAGAAGTCATCTTATTTCCAGAAATAATATCCAAGTATAATTTCTTTATTCTATCATTATGAATGGGATTTCCAATAGCCACTACTTTATTGCCCGCATCAAGTAAAAATGTCTGATACATAATATTTGCAGGAAATTTATTCAACTTATTGAATATATCAGAATCATCAATGCAGACAGGACAATCAAAATGATTCTCCTGTAAAATATAGTTAACCTCTTTTTTACTCTTGGGATGTATAACAAATAGACAAGAGACCCTTTTATTTGTTATGCTTCTCAATTTTCTTTCAAGAAGAAGCCAGTTCTGCAATTTCAATTTGCAACTCGTACAACCAATAGAATCAACATAAGTAATTATAGTATAATCACTCTTAGGAATCTCCTTTAATGTATCTTTTTCCAATACAGTAAATAGCAAATCATCAGGAAAAAGAACTTCTTTTCTATTCCACTCTTTCATCAGCCTGACAACTTCTTTTTCTTTCACTTTTTGACATGAGTTTAAAGTCAAAAGAAAAAACAAAACATATAAAATACGCATACTCAATATATCCAACAAGAATTATCAATAAAATCAATCATTACATAAGTATAAAAATTAATCTATAGCATAGCATACAATAGTCCAACCCATATCTGGCTTTCTCACCACTGCGTACATTCTTTGTAATGTTTTATCTATAGTAATATAATATGCCTCTTTTGATAACTCATATTGTTTCACAGGATTTCCATTCCAATCAAAAACCAATACAGTGGTTGAACTTAGATCATTATAAGTATTATTATCACATATTTTCTTATTTGTATATAATGTATATACATATTTATCTGTAACACCTATATCAATATAACCAATAACATTGTTGTCTGAAAAAAGAACCCTGCTATAATCACCATCTTGGGTAGGTGTATATTCCGGATTATTAAATCGCAAAGATTTAATCAAATTAATCTTATTGTTTTTAATTTCGAAAAAATCAATGTTAGATGAATTGTTTATTGAATATACAAATTGAGATTTTCCTGGACGTTTCCTTAATCGTCCCTGATTAGACAAAAATTTATGATATATATTTAAATTCGCTTCATTCGAATTATATATAGTCACCGCAGAATCAATTACATTACTTTTATTATCAAAAAGTAGATATTGATATTCTGCGTTGTAAGTACCTGCCCCTAAAAAAAGGCTATCATTCACTACTGCGATTTTAGAAATCTGAGCTCCGGGTATTTTATACTTAGCGAGACAAACAGGTGGACAGTCAAGAATAACAGAACAAGAATCGAGATTAAATTTGCCAATATAACCTGTCTGATCATAGTAAATATAAAATCTATTATTCTCAATATATCCAAAAACGCCTAATGGTATTTCATCCCTTCCCTGCCCAATCGAGCCTAAACGAGATATCATCTTACCTGAATAAATATCAAATAAAGAGTAACTCTTACCTGAATAAAAATCAAAGACCAATAAAACAGAATCATTACATTGTATACCTTCAACTCTAGCTAAAGAATCAGCTTCTATACTCCATTCAACTTCTGATATCTCTGATACGCTAGAGAACAAGGTCTTGGGAGATTTTAAGTCAACGCGCCCACAAGCACATAAGCACCCCATAAATAATATAAATAAAAGAAATCTTATTTCACACATATATAATAAGTTTATTAAATAATGAATAAGACTGGATAAAACAAAAAGATCATATTTATCAACCAGTATTTTCTTAACCATAACCAGAATGAGGTAAAATAAACTGTATCAAGTTAGCATTTTTTTCTTTTACTTTATAACACATATGCTCATACAACTGAAATCAAACGTATTTTTTCAAAAGTCAAAACTGCCTCAATGACACATTCCTAACATGAAGCAGTTTAAATCACCCCTTTCTTATTACACTCATTTACAAGGATTCTCTTTAAGTTTTCCTTTTATTTTATAGTGAGGTCCCTCTGCACAAACATCCTCATTTCCACAACACCAATAGTCTTTAGCCCCATCGGTTTCTTCCATTCCTAAAGCCTCAATATTACTTAAAGTAAGTTCCGAAAATTCAGTATCACTCTTTATCTTTGCCTTTAATCCCAAAGCGACAATAATCAAAGAAGCAAAAAAGAACGCATATATATATTTTTTCATATATTACATCTATTTTATTTACATTTTTTACTAGATAGTACACCATGAATGATAAACTCTTCGCCAGTATCCTCATCTTCTCCTTTAGCGCATGTATCTTCATTACCGCAACAATATAATGTTTGCCCAGAAGAATCTGTTTCATTAATATCAGCCAATGCTTCCACATTAGCCATCGCCAATTCCGACATTGTATTTTTCGCTCTCTGTGACTGATATATATTGTAGCCTGCAAAAGTTGCGACTACAGCGACTATCAAGGTCGCGAAGATTTTCTTACCCATAATTTTTATACATTTTTATGAGGTTAATAATTTTGTTGTTTCTTGTGTCTCTTTTTCGGGGAATCATCCACCCGCAGAAAAAGTAAATGATGCACCTACTGATTCTTACTTAAATTCATTACCTTTGTAACCTATAAACCTCCTTTCTTTTGAAGGTTTTTCCGGGAGTGGACGATTCTAAACTTTTCCAGAGCATGCATCGTTCCACCCCCTTCCCAACCCAATTATATATTTAATATCCTTTAAATATATACTTCACACCACTATGATTAACAGGACAATCCAAAGAGCCTACACCTATACAAGAAATATGTGTATATTCCTCACCTTCAGCCAATGCTTCAACATTCTGTAACGACAAAGAATCCAACTTATAAGGTTGCTCTCTGAAATACGAGAATACAGCCAATACAAAAATGGCAAAGCAGCCAATTGCTTTTAAAAACTTTTTCATATACTCGGTTGTTTTAGTAACACATAACAAATATAGACGATTTTTTCTATCTATTAAGAAAACGTTCCTTACTAAAACTTACAAGTTGAAAATCAATAAAATGCCTCCTTACAAGAACTTACATCAAAAGAGTTCTCTCTGCGAGAAGTCATCACTCTCCTTAGGCAGCACTAACTGATACCCGCCTTCATTTTTCACCTTTATGATAACACGAGTAGGCGCTAAAGCTTTACGCAAACGAGAAACAGCCGTCCATAAACGATTCTTATCCTTTCGACGATCAGCCCACATCATTTCAAGCAGTTCTTCATATGATAGTTTATTTTCAGAGGCCTCTAAAAAAAGGAGTAAAAGCCGGCTACCCTGAGCATCCAGTTTTATCCGGTTTCCGGCACAATCCAAAATATGATTTCGAGGATCAAAAGTCAACCCTGAACAGAGTTTATAAATGACTAATTCTTCACCCAACATTTCTTTTATTTTTCTCAGTTCCGCTATTTGCAGTTCGCATGCAGCCAACTTTTGTTGAAGCTCTCCCCGGTCTATCTTTTCCTTTTCCAATTTATCGGAAAGCATCGTTATTTGGAGCATACCCTCTTGACATTCCTTTTCAAGAATACTTTGCTGTTCTTTGCTACGTTTCTTCTCTACTGACAATACTTCAATCTGAGCTTCTTTTTGTTTATGCTTCTCCCGTAGATCACTCAGTTCTCTTATCCGCATTTTTTCTTCTTGTTGAAGCAAATTCAATTGTTGTTCATATTGCCTGCGTTTCTCTTCTAAATCTTGATACCGCTCTCTCTCCTTCTCCAGCCTTTCCTTTAGAAGCTCTTCTTCAACCTCCGAATCAGACAAATGTTTTTTCACCTTATACACATAGTAGAAAAAAGCAAAAAGTATAAAAGTCACTCCAACAATAAGGACAAATGAAGAAGAAGAGTATCGAATCACCGACCAACAAGTAGAAGATAAAAAACCGGCAACCTCTACCTCACACTCGTTCCCGACATAGGCAATCCAAATGGGCGATACAAAACAATTATTGTCACAACTCCCTTCAGAACGAATACATTTACTTGAATCGGCACTAACTACCTGTACAGAGGTTTTAGCGACAATATGCCGCATTCTCAAACTATCTGCCCAAATCCGATTCAAAGTATCAGCAGAAAGCTGCTTCTCCATGCAAACAACAGAATGCAAAGAACGCTCATTAAAATCAGAAGATATATTTTTCAAATCCTTTTTTACATCTACAACATAATCTTTTGTACCAAACTCAGTTTTCACAGAAAGTCTGGTCCAAAGAGCCGTTGCACCCGATACATTCATAGACACACATGATAGATCCAGTTCCCTTTCCATTCGCAGCATTTCACCTTTTAATGCCTGTATGAATAGATTTTTTGATTCCACACGCATCATCTCATTACTTCTCTGATAGAAATAACAACCTATTAATAAAGCTACCAATAGTGTCCCTCCAATACCCCAAATTAGTTTTATCGGCCTCATATCTAATTCTCTATTTATACAAATATCGTGTATTTATTTCTGATTTTAAAGAAAATAAAGAAAAATTTCAAGACAATAAATTCCCCAATAGCATAAACGTATCAAAGCGCATCAAACAGACTACGTATCATTCATTCTTTATTTACTCGCATCCTGTTTGGGTGATATACCCAAAACCACTACCTTTGCACCCTCAAAACCCAAACAAAAGCGACTGATGAAATACAAACTCCTCGTACTCGACTTGGACGGAACACTGACCAACGCTAAAAAAGAGATAACTCCACGCAACCGAGAAGCACTGATACGTGTACAGCAACAGGGTGTGAAACTGATACTTGCATCGGGACGTCCTACCTTCGGCATTGCACCCTTGGCCGACGAACTGCGCATGAAGGAGTTCGGCGGATTTATCCTCTCCTATAACGGCGGAGAAATTATCGACTGGAGTACCGGAGAGATCGTTTATGCCAATGTATTGCCGGACGAAGTGATACCTCGGCTATACGAATGCGCCACACGCAACCAACTCCCTATCCTGACTTACGACCGGCAATATATCATCACTGAATATCCCGATGACGTGTATGTCCGGAAAGAGGCTTTCCTCAATAAAATGCAGATATATCCTTCCAAGGATTTTCTGAAAGATATCCGTCTGCCGCTTCCTAAGTGCTTGATTGTGGGTGAGCCACATCGTCTGATTCCCATTGAAGCCGAACTGTCGGTAGAACTGCAAGGTCAACTGAGTGTTTACCGCTCGGAGCCCTTCTTCCTCGAACTGGTACCACAGGGAATAGACAAGGCACAATCTTTATCTGTCTTACTTAACAAGCTGAACATGAACCGGGAAGAGATAGTGGCTGTAGGCGACGGCTACAACGATCTTTCAATGATTCAATTTGCCGGATTGGGTGTAGCCATGGGCAATGCACAGGAACCGGTAAAGAAAGCCGCCGACTACATTACCCTTAGCAACGAGGAGGACGGTGTAGCTGCGGTCGTAAACAAGTTCTTTACAAAAGCACCCGAGAAGGGGGAGACAACAGCTTAAACACAGAAATTAATAAGAAAGCAAGTTGATTTCTCCATGATATTAACGCGTTATATATAAGTATATTATCATTCATCATACTAAACTTATCTCAGCCCGTATACCCGGGCCGGTGGGCCCGGGTATACGGGCTCATGGGCACAGGTATGCGGGCTTATGGGCCCGGGCATGCGGGACGAGATAAAGTCCGGACCATTTTCACTAAAGATACTAAGGAAAAGGAAATGCTTTAAACGGCATAAACAGATAGATAATACGCTATATACAATTACAGATCAATACCTTATCCATCAAAAACAGTGGGTGGAAGATGGAAGATAAAGGTGGAAGATAAACGGCTTGAAAACGCTATCTTCCACCCATTCATTTCGTTGATAATTAGATAAGTAAACAGAAAAAGGTGGAAGATGGAAGATCGGAATGCATTTTTCGTATGAGTGGCCCGATCTTACATCAGACACATATACTTACAGAGAATAATCCGGCAGAACACGTCCCAATTCAAATTATTTATTCTAACTTTGTGGTTTAAAACAGAATAAATCTCAAACGTTATGGAACATCAACTGACGATTTACAACACTTTAGATGAAAAAAAGAGCTGTTTGTGCCTTTGCACGCTCCACATGTGGGCATGTATGTCTGCGGACCGACGGTATATGGCGATGCACATCTGGGACATGCCCGTCCGGCCATCACGTTCGACGTACTCTTCCGTTATCTCACCCGGTTGGGTTATAAAGTGCGATACGTGCGTAACATTACCGACGTAGGCCACCTGGAACATGACGCAGATGAAGGCGAAGATAAGATTGCCAAGAAAGCCCGTCTGGAACAATTGGAACCCATGGAAGTAGTGCAATACTACCTGAACCGGTATCATAAAGCCATGGAGGCACTGAACGTACTTCCCCCAGCATTGAGCCACATGCCTCGGGACATATCATCGAACAGATCGAACTGGTAAAAAAGATTCTGGATGCCGGCTATGCATACGAAAGTCAGGGTTCGGTATATTTCGATGTAGCCAAATACAATAAAGACCACCATTATGGCAAACTCTCGGGACGTAACCTGGACGATGTACTGAATACAACCCGCGAGCTGGACGGCCAGGAAGAAAAACATAATCCTGCCGACTTTGCTCTTTGGAAACGGGCACAACCGGAACATATCATGCGCTGGCCTTCACCATGGGGTGACGGTTTCCCCGGCTGGCATGCCGAGTGTACGGCTATGGGACGTAAGTATCTGGGCGAACACTTCGACATTCACGGAGGAGGCATGGATCTGATCTTCCCGCACCACGAATGCGAAATCGCACAGTCGGTAGCTTCACAGGGTGACGATATGGTTCACTACTGGATGCACAACAACATGATCACCATCAACGGCACCAAGATGGGCAAGAGTCTCGGAAACTTCATCACGCTGGATGAATTCTTCAGCGGCTCGCACAAATTGCTGACTCAGGCTTACAGCCCGATGACCATACGCTTCTTTATCTTACAGGCACACTACCGCAGTCCGGTGGATTTCAGCAACGAAGCCTTGCAAGCAGCAGAAAAGGGACTGAGCCGACTGATGGAAGCAGTAGACAGTCTGGAAAAAATCACTCCCGCAGCTACTTCGAACGTCGATGTAAAAAGCTTGCGCACGAAGTGTTTTGAAGCAATGAACGATGACCTGAATACTCCGATTGTGATTTCACATCTCTTTGACGGAGCCAAGATGATCAATAATATCATTGCCGGCAACAACACCATTTCTGCCGATGACCTGAAAGACCTGAAAGAAGTATTCCATACATTCTGCTTCGATATCCTGGGTCTGAAAGAAGAAATCGGTTCGTCGGACGGACGTGAAGCCGCTTATGGAAAAGTGGTCGATATGTTGCTGGAACAACGTGTGAAGGCAAAAGCCAACAAAGACTGGGCAACCAGTGACTTGATCCGTAACGAACTGACTGCATTGGGATTCGAAATTAAAGATACTAAGGACGGATTTGAGTGGAAACTGAATAAATAAAAAGCTTCAGAAAGTTGTATTTAGAAAACATCACAGAGGATGCGGAGGGAACAAAGTAATAGCTTTGTATGCTCCGCGTCCTCTGTGGCTAATTCAGAACAGATATAAAAATGACAGCACAAGAATTTTTCAAAAACGACCTGTTTGCCACCAATGCGGGTGTAGAGCTGATCGAGATACGAGAAGGATACAGCAAAGCAAAACTGGAAATAAAACCCGAACATCTGAATGCGGGACAACGGACACAGGGAGGCGCCATCTTTACTTTAGCCGATCTGGCACTTGCAGCAGCAGCTAACTCACATGGCACATTGGCCTTTTCGCTCTCTTCCAATATCACTTTCTTGCGCGCCAGCGGCCCCGGAGACACACTCTATGCCGAAGCACGCGAACGCTATACCGGACGCAGCACAGGTTATTATCAGATAGATGTAACCGATCAGGAAGGCAGACTGATAGCTACCTTCGAGTCGAGCGTATTCCGCAAAAAAGACGAAGTTCCGTTCACTTTGTGACAATAGAAGTCTGAGGATGTCGGTAACCACTGACACTCTTCAGGAATGCCTTGGCCGAACCAAAGTTAAGGTGCATATCCAGACGTACCGGAAGGTGATTCCGGTCGTCCGTCACATAGAACGTTATGACCTCTTTCTCCTTTCCCTTTTTATTATATTCCACGAGTGAGAATATCAGGCAGCGATAGGTAGTATCGTTCTCGGCAGTAATCTTCTTAATTCCCCGGTAAATCAGGGTCTGTTCTTCTACTCTACGCCCCGTCGCCATCGGGAACTGGATACGTTGACCGATGGTATATTCCTTTGGATCGAACGAACGGGCCTGCGCCAGAATAGTAAGCATATCATAGATACAACGATTGTCACTTTGCTCCGTCTCGGTGATACTCCCGTCTTTACGCACCCGTTTTTGATTGACATAACACATGCCCTCCCGAAACGAGAAACGGGCTTCATCGACGGTATAACGTTTTCCTTCTTCGGCTCCCTTCCGAAAATAGCGGGGTTCCAGCTTTTCAGTCATGACGCTTGTCAGCGTATCCCGCATCTTAAAGAAGAAGTCGGCCTCTTTACTGCTAATGGCCAATAAATTGACCCGATAGGCCGGCTCGGAGTGATAAGTCGTCGAGTTAGTAGTAAGGCTGGCAAGTCCCACTTTCTTCCAAATGAATTTCCAGTTGAAATAAAGTTCGTACATGACGTGCTCACCGGACTTAAACGCATCGTTCTTTGCTTCACACTGGGCATTGCCCGATGATGGGAAAGCAAAAAGCAGGGCGATAATAAGACATATCCACTCTTTCCGCCTAATTGCGGCGGCTACGGTTTGCGTTTTGACTATCTCGGGTCTTTTTCTTCTTGTCTTCATCTGGTTTCTGTTTTTTAAGTTCGTCCGGCTTTTGCTTATCCAGAGGCACAGCTGTCACATTCCAGTCCTGAGTAGCATCCCAGTTTGCTTTAAATTCAATAATATGCGGATAATAGTATACCATCTCAGGCTGTATACCCTTCTCATAGTCACCGGCATCCCACACTCCGTTGCCATTGGTATCGTTTACCAACCGGGCTCCGTATTTGCCGGGATTCAGATAGTAAAACTCCGCTCTCCCGTCAATCACCGGACGCCTGCGAAGAACTTTATCCTGATTATCCAACAGTTCGACAAAAGCGATAGAATCTGCTCCGGTTATGTTGAGGAACACATTACCGTATTCTTCGATTTGACGAACCTTGAAGGCTTGCTTTATCTTATCGGTAAACAGCCCGTAAATGCCATGAAAAGCTGTGGAATCGACGGCAAATTCATACTCGCCTCCGGGTTCCCAATCATAATAGAGGTTATAGCGGCGCACATCGAGCGAATCATGTTCGAGCTCAAAAGGAACGTCGGTCCATATCGTATCTACTTTCTGGCGAAGATGAATAGCCGCACTGTCAAAGCGGGCTACCGGTTCTTCAAAAGTCATGGTGATATAATCGAACACGTCCATAGACGAAGGAGCGTGTGTGTTTACCGACAAGAACTTAGTCGGTTCCGGCTCATCGTCTTTCTTCTTTTTCTTTTTAGGCTCTTCTTTCTTCACTTTCTTTGCGGCCAACCTTAGCGTATCCGTACGAGGAACTAATTGATTTAACGTATCAGTGTACAAATAGTTCAGGCTCAACGTAAGTGTATCTTGCTGATAAAGCAAAGAGTCGCGTATCCAATAATGAATAGTGTCGTTGCGGAATGTCTTTTCTATCACAAAAGCATCCTTCTCGTCGAAATTCAAGCCTTTCAACACAGGCAAAGAATCTGCCGGAGCCGAAAAATACAAAGAAAATTTATTCGGAGTAAGGCGTTCGCTCTTAACCAGGTATTGTGAAACAGAAGGCTTTTTAAATGAGCGAAGCACAATATTATCGGGCAGGAAGTAGGTATATTTCTGCTCAACAATCGTATCGATGGTCAGTGAATCGACCCAGGCAGTATCCTGGCGTATCCGCTCTTCGAAGCGGGGAATAATCAGCGAGTCATTGAAAGCCACCGCTTCACCTTTTTGGTTATAGAAGAAATTCTGATCGGCATCCATTAAACCGAAAATACGATATTTGCCCGGTGCAATCCCACGAATCGTGAAGTGTCCACGACTATCGGTACGAGCTACACGATCAAAAGGAAGTTTGGTAAAAGCCGAGTCATTCAGGTTGGAATGTAGTCCCACCAACATACCTTTAATGGGTTCCAGATCAGAAGCTTCAAGCAAGGTGCCCGATACCTCCATTGTATCGATAGAGGCCCCTGTAGAGAATGTAAACGCAAAATTACCGAGCGGATTGCCCTCGTTGTTATCGACGATCGCATCCGAGAAATCGATTGTATAGGTGGTATTGGGCTTCAAAGAGTCGAGCAGGTTTACAGTAATCCGCTTCCCTCCGGGTTTAATCTCCGGTTGTTGCAACTGGGGAGGCGAAACCACTACCTTTTCACTGGCCTTTTCAAGTTTAATAAACTCATCGAAATCAAGGACAATCTTTGACTTTTTAGTATTTACGGCTCCTGCTGCCGGCGTACTGCCGATGAAGCGGGGTGGAGTTTCATCAAAAGGTCCCCCATCCGGACGTCCCATACTGGCACAAGAATAAAGGGTAGCTACCAGAGCAGCAACTCCCAACAGACTACGGATGAGTCGTTTTTTTCTATATATATTGTCTTTTAACATGCTGCAAAAATAAGCCTTATCCATTAATTAATGCTATACTTTACACTAATTTATCCAAAAAGACTCTGTCCGACAAGACAAAAAACGTATCTTTGACCAACAATTTACAAACCTAATAAGATTAACCCCATGAAAAGACAACTGCTGACTTGCTGCCTGGCGATGTGTAGCCTGGCGACCATGGCTCAACATGACGAATGGAAAAACCCCGAAATTAATGCGGTAAACCGTGCACCGATGCACACCAATTACTTTGCTTACTCTTCAAGTGAAGAAGCCGCAAAAGCCGATAAGGAAAACTCAAGCAACTTTATGACCCTGAATGGCATCTGGAAATTCAACTGGGTGAAAAATGCAGATGCTCGACCGACCGACTTCTACCGGACAGACTATAATGATAAAGGTTGGGGACAGATGAAAGTCCCCGGTGTTTGGGAAATGAACGGATACGGTGATCCGATTTATGTCAACGTAGGTTACGCCTGGAGAAGCCAATACAAAAACAATCCTCCTTATGTGCCCATAGAAAACAACCATGTAGGATCGTATCGGAAAGAAATCATTATTCCTGCCGAATGGTCAGAAAAAGAAATATTCGCCCACTTTGGTTCGGTCACTTCAAACATGTATCTATGGGTCAACGGTAAATATGTGGGATATAGCGAAGACAGTAAACTGGAAGCTGAATTTAACCTGACCAAATATCTGAAACCGGGCAAGAACCTGATTGCGTTTCAGGTATTCCGCTGGTGTGACGGTACGTACCTGGAAGATCAGGACTTTTTCCGCTACTCGGGAGTGGGACGTAACTGCTATTTGTACAGCCGCAATAAAAAATATATTCAAGATATCCGTGTAACTCCCGACTTGGACAGCAATTATACAAACGGTACATTGAACGTGGCACTCAATCTGAACGGAAGCGGAACAGTAGAGTTGAACCTGACAGATCCGGCAGGAAAAAGTGTTGCTACGGCACAGGTTAACGGAAATGGACAAAAGTCTGTTGTCATGGACGTGAGCAATCCTGAAAAATGGACAGCAGAAACACCCAACTTATATACACTGACTGCAACCCTGAAAAACGGCAGCAACACGCTGGAAGTGATCCCGGTAAAAGTAGGTTTCCGCAAAATTGAATTGAAGGGCGGACAGATACTGGTGAACGGGCAACCGGTGCTCTTTAAAGGTGCCGACCGCCACGAAATGGATCCGGACGGAGGATACGTGGTTTCCCGTGAACGCATGCTGCAAGATATTCTGCGTATGAAGCAGCTGAACATTAACGCGGTACGTACCTGTCACTATCCGGACGACAATCTGTGGTATGACCTTTGCGACCAATACGGTATCTATGTAGTGGCAGAGGCCAATATCGAGTCGCACGGAATGGGATATGGCAAAGAAACACTTGCCAAAAATCCATCTTACAAAAAAGCACACATGGAACGCAACCAACGCAATGTACAGAGAGGGTATAACCATCCTTCCATCATTTTCTGGTCATTAGGAAACGAAGCCGGATACGGCCCGAACTTCGAACAGTGCTATACATGGATCAAAAACGAGGACAAAACACGCGCCGTACAATATGAGCAGGCGGGTACCAATGAATTTACAGACATTTTCTGCCCGATGTATTACGATTATGACGCCTGCAAGAAGTACAGCGAAGGCAATATAGACAAACCTTTGATCCAATGTGAATATGCTCATGCTATGGGTAACTCGCAAGGGGGCTTCAAAGAGTATTGGGATCTGATACGCAAATATCCCAAATATCAGGGAGGTTTTATCTGGGACTTTGTAGACCAGTCGAACCATTGGAAAAATAAGGATGGAATAGACATCTACGGATATGGCGGTGACTTCAATAAATACGATGCTTCGGACAATAATTTTAACGACAACGGACTGATCAGCCCCGACCGTCGCCCCAACCCGCATGCCCATGAAGTGGGATACTTCTACCAGTCAATCTGGACTACTCCCGGCGATCTGTCAAAGGGAGAAATAAAGGTATATAACGAAAACTTCTTCCGGGATTTGTCCGCTTATTATATGGAGTGGCAATTACTGGCAAACGGTGAAGTAATGCAAACCGGAGTCGTTCAGGACCTGAACGTGGCTCCCCAACAAACAGCGACTCTCAAACTGAATCTGAATACGGAAAAGGTCTGTCCATGTAAAGAGTTGTTGCTCAACGTAACTTATAAGCTGAAAGCTGCCGAAACACTGATGCCGGCAGGAAGTACAGTGGCATATGACCAGCTGACCATCCGTCCGTATACAGCCAAAGCATTGGAATTAAAGAACCAGAAAGCATCTAATCTTGACATTGTCGTACCGGTCATTAAGGACAACGACCATAATTATCTGATTGTAGAAGGCGAAAACTTCATAATCGAATTCAATAAGCACAATGGATATCTCTCTCGTTACGAAGCAGATGGTATGCAATTATTAAATCCGGGAGCTCAACTGACTCCTAACTTCTGGCGTGCTCCTACCGATAATGATTATGGAGCAGGATTACAGCACCGGTATGCTGTCTGGAAAAATCCGGGACTGAAGTTGACTTCATTGAAACAAAGTATCGAAAACGAACAGGCAATCGTTCAGGCTGAATATGAAATGAAAGCTGTAAAAGGAAAACTATTCCTGACTTATGTTATCAACAATGAGGGAGCGGTCAAAGTAACTCAAAAGATGGAAGCCGGCAAAGAAGAAAAGGTTTCTGATATGTTCCGTTTCGGCATGCAAATGCAAATGCCCGAAAACTTCAATGAAGTGGAATATTATGGCCGTGGTCCGGTTGAAAATTATGCCGACCGCAATCACTCTACTTTAATTGGCAAATATCGCCAGACAGTTGCCGAACAGTTCTACCCGTACATCCGTCCGCAAGAAACCGGTACCAAAACCGATTTGCGCTGGTGGAGAGTATTGAATATCAGCGGAAACGGTCTGCAGTTTGTAGGTGACGCTCCTTTCTCCGCCTCTGCCTTGAACTATAGCATCGAGTCTTTGGATGACGGAGTACAAAAAGACCAACGCCACTCTCCTGAAGTAGCGAAAGCTCCTTTCACTAACCTTTGCATCGATAAAGTACAGATGGGTCTGGGATGTGTCAACAGTTGGGGAACACTTCCACTGGAGAAATACCGTGTACCTTATCAGGATTATGAATTCAGTTTCATCCTGACCCCCGTACGCCACAAAGTGAATATGTGAAACAAGATTCCATGACAACAGGGACAGTGGTCCGGAATTTTCCGGATCACTGTTTTTTTATCATCTTTTTTCTGCCCCCGCCTGTTTCGCACCCATCTGAAGTAATTTTGAGCTTTACACCTATATTAATTAGAGAAAAACATCGTTAAAAACAGATATTAAAAAACAACGGTATAGAAAATAAAGAGTACTTTTGTCGCGGAAAACTAATTAAGGGTAATCAGTTTTCACCTATACCTGATAAGGTTATCACGATAAACCACTTTGCCACAAAATGAACATCATTAAAAATTGAATATAAAGAAGGTATGAAAAGTAAAATTGTTTTGTTTGCATTTTGTTTAGCCTTGTTGTCGGGTTGCGGCAAAAAGGGCTTCAACATGGGAGGAACTCCCGAATGTGCAGTAGAGACATTGCAGCCCACCACTGTCAATCTGAAAAGCTCCTATCCGGCCACAATCAAGGGTAAACAGGATATCGAAATCCGCCCGCAGGTTTCCGGGTTTATCACTAAACTGAATATTGATGAAGGATCTATGGTCAAAAAAGGACAGGTACTGTTCGTCATCGATCCGGTGCAGTATGAATCTGCCGCCCGTGCAGCAAAAGCCGCTGTAGCCACAGCTAAAGCGAATGTTTCTACTCAGGAAATCACTGTAAAAAACAACGTGAATTAAACAAGAAAAACATCATCAGCGACTATGATCTGGAAATGGCTGAAAATACACTTGCATCTGCAAAAGCTCAATTGGCATCTGCCGAAGCCCAGCTGATCAGCGCTAACCAAAATCTGGCATACACACGCGTAACAAGCCCTTCGGACGGTGTAGCCGGAACAATCCCTTACCGTGTAGGTAGCTTGGTAAGCGCTTCAAGCCCGTCACCTCTCACTGTGATCTCGGACATCACTCAGATGTACGTTTACTTTTCACTGACAGAAAAGGAATTACTGAACCTGATCCGTCAGGACGGTTCTCAGACTGAATTTCTGAATAGCTTCCCGGCTGTTCAACTGACATTGGCTGACGGAACGTTGTATGCCGATAGCGGTAAAATAGAGACGGTAAGCGGAGTCATCGACCAAAACACAGGTGCTGTAAGCATGCGTGCCACTTTCCCGAATCACGGACATCTGTTGAGAACAGGCGGTACCGGTAACATCCAGATTCCTTATAGCAAGGAGAATGTAATCGTTATCCCTCAAAAAGCAACTTACGAAATACAGGATAAGAAATTCGTATATCTGCTCCAGCCGGATAACACTGTGAAAAATACCGAAATAGAAATATTAAATCTCAACGACGGACAAAACTATGTAGTCACTGCAGGACTGAAAGCCGGCGACAAAATCGTTGTCGAAAACGTCAGCACCCTGAAAGACGGTGCTACTATCAAGCCGCTCACCCAACAGGAATCGGCCGAACGCTTTAAAGCAGCTTTGGAAGAACGCAAAAATCAGTAAACGAGTTAACTCAAAAAGCAGAATATGAAATTAGATAGATTTATTAATCGTCCGGTACTATCAACGGTTATCTCCATCGTGATAGTGATTCTGGGTGTGTTAGGCCTGCTGTCGCTGCCTATCTCCCAGTATCCGGATATTGCCCCTCCTACTGTACGTGTCAACACGACGTATCAGGGAGCCAATGCACAAACTGTATTAAACAGTGTGATTGCTCCGTTGGAGGAGCAGATCAACGGTGTAGAAAACATGATGTACATGACTTCTACTGCCACCAATACCGGAGAGGCCTCTATCGAGGTTTACTTTAAACAGGGTACGGACCCGGATATGGCTGCCGTAAACGTACAGAACCGTGTAGCCAAAGCACAGGGTCTGTTGCCGGCCGAAGTAACCAAGGTAGGTGTGATTACCTCAAAACGACAAACCAGTATGTTGCTGGTATTCTCCCTGTATAGTTCGGATGACAAATATGATAACGAATTCCTTGAGAACTATGCTAAAATCAATCTCGTACCGGAAGTTCAACGTGTACCGGGTGTAGGTGACGCCATGGTGCTCGGTGCAGACTATTCTATGCGTATCTGGTTGAAACCGGACGTAATGGCCCAATATCACCTGATGCCTACCGATGTTTCGGCAGCATTGGCCGAACAGAATATCGAGGCTGCTCCGGGTTCATTTGGTGAACAGGGCAAACAGACTTTCCAATATACGCTGCGTTATAAAGGACGTCTGCAGAGCCAGGAAGAGTTTGAGAACATCGTGATCCGTGCCAATTCTGACGGGCAGGTGCTCCGATTGAAAGATATTGCCACAATCGAGTTAGGTCGTCTGACATACGGATTCTCTAACAACGTAAATGGTCACCCTGCCGTAACGGTTATCGTATTCCAGACAGCCGGTTCGAATGCGACTGCCATCATCAATGACATCCTCGACTTGCTTGAAAAATCAGAATCGACTTTCCCGCCGGGAGTTAAAGTAAATATCTCACAAAATGCCAACGACTTCTTGTTTGCTTCTATCCACGAAGTTGTAAAGACTTTGATTGAAGCCTTTATCTTGGTATTTATCGTGGTTTACATTTTCTTGCAGGATCTACGCTCGACACTGATTCCGGCCATCGCGATCCCGGTAGCATTGATCGGTACATTCTTTGTGCTTTACATCATCGGATTCAGTATCAACTTGCTTACCCTCTGTGCCATGGTACTCGCCATTGCCATAGTGGTGGACGATGCCATCGTCGTCGTCGAGGGTGTCCATGCCAAGCTCGACCAAGGCTATAAATCAGCTCGGTTAGCTTCCATCGACGCCATGAACGAATTGGGTGGCGCTATCGTCTCCATTACATTGGTTATGATGTCCGTGTTTATTCCGGTAAGCTTTATGACCGGTACTTCCGGTACATTCTACCGTCAGTTTGGTCTGACTATGGCTATTGCTATTGCCTTGTCGGCAGTAAATGCCTTGACACTGAGCCCTGCATTGTGCGCCATCTTACTGAAACCCCACGATCCTGATGCTAAAAAGAAATCGACTTTGGCAAGCCGTTTCCATGCTTCGTTCAATGCTGCTTATGACACAGTATTGAAGAAATATAAAAAACGTGTTCTCTTCTTCATCCAGAAACCGGTGCTGACCATCGGCTCCGTAGTAGTGGGTTTCGCACTGCTCATCTTCCTGATGAAAGTGACTCCGACCGGTTTGGTACCGAATGAAGATACAGGAACGATTATGGCAGTAGTCGATATGCCTCCCGGAAGCTCACTGGAACGCACTCAGGAAGTGATGTGGCAGGTAGATAGCCTACTGGCCTCCGACCCGGCTATCGAAAGCCGTACCATGATCGCCGGTTATAGCTTTATCGCCGGTCAGGGTCCCAGCTACGGTTCATTTATCTGTAAAATGAAGAACTGGGATGAGCGTTCCATCGCTCAACGTTCTGACTTCGTTTCAGGTATGCTGTATCTGAAAGCCCGTGAAGTGATTAAAGACGCCCGCGTACTGTTATTCGCTCCCCCTATGATTCCGGGTTACAGTGTATCCAACGGTTTCGAAATGAACTTACAGGATAAGACAGGCGGTAGTCTGGATAAATTCTATGAAGTAGCTCAGGACTTTATCACCAAGCTACAGGCACGCCCCGAAATTCAGTCGGCACAGACTTCGTTCAACCCGAACTTCCCGCAGTACATGATCGATATCGATGCCGCTGCTTGTAAGAAGGCCGGATTATCTCCGAGCGACATCCTTACTACCCTGCAAGGATATTACGGTGGTCTATATTCGTCCAACTTCAACCGGTTCGGTAAGATGTACCGTGTAATGATTCAGGCCGATCCGAACAGCCGTACCAATCTGGAGTCACTGAACTCGGTTAAAGTACGCAACGGCAACGAGATGGCTCCTATCACTCAGTTTATGAGCGTTAAACGTATTTACGGACCGGACAACATCAAGCGTTTCAACATGTTTACGGCGATGACTATCAATGGTTCGCCGGCTGACGGATACAGTTCCGGTCAGGCCATCCAAGCCATGCAGGAAGTGGCAGAACAGACGTTGCCTACCGGATACGGATATGAATTCTCGGGTATGACCCGTGAAGAACAAAGTTCGAGCGGCAGTACTACTGCGATGATCTTCGTCCTCTGCTTCGTATTTGTTTATCTGTTGCTGAGTGCACAATACGAAAGTTATATTCTTCCGTTTGCCGTACTGCTTTCTATACCGTTCGGTCTGGCAGGTAGCTTCATTTTCGCCCACCTGATGGGATTGGCAAACAATGTCCTTCCGATACTGGGAGCAGCTACCAACAACATTTATATGCAGATCGCATTGATCATGTTGATGGGTCTGTTGGCAAAGAACGCCATCCTGATTGTAGAGTTTGCTCTCGACCGTCGTAAGATGGGTATGAGTATCACTTGGGCTGCCGTATTGGGTGCAGGTGCCCGTCTCCGCCCGATCCTGATGACTTCATTGGCCATGGTTGTCGGCCTGTTGCCTTTGATGTTTGCCATGGGCGTAGGTGCCAATGGTAACCGTGCTTTGGGTACGGCTGCGGTAGGCGGTATGTTTATCGGTATGATATGCCAGATATTCGTGGTTCCTGCTTTGTTCGTTATCTTCCAGTATCTACAAGAGAAGGTGAAACCTATTGAATGGGAAGACATCGATAATACGGATGCAGAAACAGAAATTGAACAATACGCTAAATAGGAATAAAGAAAAGAATATGAAGAAACAAATTATAGGTATGTTGTGTGCAACTGCTCTCTTGAGCAGCTGCCACATCTACAAATCATATGACAGACCTAAAGATATTGAAGCCTCCGGTCTTTACCGGGACACAGTATCTGTTGCCGATACACTGGTATCCGATACTGTCAACTTCGGAAATCTGCCTTGGAGAGAGGTCTTCACCGATCCTCAACTGCAAGCGTTAATCGAACAGGGATTAACCCACAATACAGATCTGCTGACTGCTGCGCTGAAAGTGAAAGAGGCACAGGCATCACTGATGTCAGCCCGTCTGGCTTACGCTCCTTCACTCGGATTGTCACCACAAGGAACCATCAGCAGCTTTGATAAGCATGCCGCAACCAAAACCTATTCGTTGCCGGCAACAGCCAGCTGGGAGATCGATCTATTCGGCAAGTTGCTGAATGCCAAACGCGGTGCACAAGTAACATTGTTGCAAACCAAAGCATATCGTCAGGCTGTACAGACTCAGATCATTTCGGGCATTGCCAATACCTATTACACCTTATTGATGCTCGACCGTCAGCTCGATATTACCGAACAGACTGCCGACATCATGAAGCGTAATGTTGAAACCATGCAGGCAATGAAAGATGCGGCTATGTTCAACACAACTTCTGCAGGGGTGGAACAAAGCAAGGCTGCCTATGCACAAGTACTGGCGTCTATTCCGGCTATCCAGAAGAGTATCCGCGAAGCTGAGAACGCTATGTCCATGTTATTGGCACAAGCACCACAGACCATCAAACGGGGGGTTCTGGAAGAGCAGCAATTACCTGAAGATTTCTCAGTGGGCGTTCCTTTGCAACTACTCTCTAACCGTCCGGATGTGAAAGCAGCCGAAATGGCATTGGCCGGTACTTACTACAATGCAAATTCGGCCCGTGCCGCCTTCTATCCGCAAATCACTATCAGCGGCTCGGCCGGTTGGACCAATAGCGCCGGTAGTGCCATTATCAATCCTGGTAAACTGCTTGCCTCTGTACTTGGTTCGCTTACCCAGCCTCTCTTCTACCGTGGTGCAAACATTGCCCGCCTGAAGATAGCCAAGGCACAACAGGAAGAGGCTAAACTGGCCTTCCAGCAGAGTTTGTTGAATGCCGGAAGTGAAGTAAGCAATGCATTGTATCAATATCAGAGTGCTTCTGAAAAAACTGCTTCCCGCAAATTACAGGTAGAATCTTCAGAAAAAGCATCCGAATATACAAAAGAATTGTTTAAATTAGGGACGTCTACTTATCTGGAGGTATTGTCGGCCGAACAGTCTTTGCTCAGTGCCCGTTTATCTCAGGTAAACGACACCTTCGACCGGATGCAGGCTGTAGTGAGCCTCTATCAGGCATTGGGCGGCGGAAGAGAAGATTAACTTTAAATACAATACAATTATGATTAGTCCATTAGCATCGATAGCCCCCGGGGCAAAAATCGGAAAGAATGTGATCATTCAACCGTTTGCTTACATTGAAGATAATGTCGAAATAGGGGACGACTGTATCATTATGCCCTATGCCAGTGTGCTGAATGGTACACGGCTGGGAAAAGGTAACAAAGTATATCAACATGCCGTATTAGGAGCAGAACCACAGGATTTCCACTACAAAGGAGAAGAAAGTTCACTGATTATCGGGGATAACAACCATATCCGCGAAAACGTAGTTATCAGTCGGGCTACTTTCGGTGGGAATGCTACCAAAATAGGCAATGGCAATTTCTTGATGGATAAAGTCCACATTTGTCACGATGTACAAATCGGAGATAATTGTGTAGCCGGTATCGGCACCACCATCGCCGGAGAATGTACCTTGGATGATTGTGTCATCCTGAGTGGCAATGTTACCCTCCATCAATATTGTCATGTGGGACAATGGACATTGGTACAGAGCGGTTGCCGTATTTCAAAAGATGTGCCCCCATACAGCATTATGGCCGGTAACCCGGTAGAATATCACGGAGTAAATGCCGTAGTATTGCAACAACATAAAAATACGAGCGAAAGAGTTCTACGCCACATAGCCAATGCTTATCGCCTGATCTATCAGGGAAACTTCAGCCTGCAGGATGCAGTGCAAAAAATTATAGACCAGGTTCCCATGAGCGAAGAGATAGAGAATATAGTGGCTTTTGTCAAAGAGTCTAAGCGTGGAATCGTAAAATAGAAACCATTCTCTGCTTATAAAAGAAGGTGTAGCCATCTCAGAAAGAAGGCTACACCTTTTTTAGTAGTATCGAGGCCCTTTAGAGGCAGGTTCATCACAGACTATTCAAATTCCAACGTACCGAAGAAGTCGGGACGGTGAAAATCCGGCTTTTCTATTTTGATCGGATTCCATGAGAGGAAATGCGGAGTTTGCAGTTCGTCGCCACATTTATAGAAGTTAGCTGTGATTATTTTCCCGTCCAAAGAGGTAATGTGATGTTTGAAGAAAGCTGTATATGGAATCACCAATGCCACCTCCCAGTTGCACTCACCGATACGTTCATCGAAAGGCTGGCGTCCCAGACTGGCCCAACGTTTCACCTGATCTGTCACTTCCCGAGAAGCGCGTTCACGGTTGTTGCGTTCTGCTCCTGCACCAATAAGAATGGTTCCGATACAGTTGCATTCGATGTTATAATAGATACCGTCACCGGCAGGTACAGAGAAAAACTCCACACAGGAATCAGTCCATACGGAGCCATCGTCTTCTCCATACTTAGCCCGTACACTGGCCTCTTTTACATTGAAGTGTAACAAAACAGCATCATCGCTATGTGCTATACGGAACTCCACTTTCGGACGATAAGGGTAGGCTTCCCAATTCACATTATCAATGGGTTGGAAACCGATCTTTTCTTTATCCAGTAATTCGGGAAGTGCATCGACCTCCACATTAGCAATACTGATCTTCTTTACTTTCATGGTCTATTCTATTTTTATCTTGCAAAAATATATACTTTATTTCAGTATTCCGTTCTCCATCCGATGCTATTTTACAACCTTTCCCGAAAACGTTTACTTTCGGATCTCCTTTTTTATGGTCAGTCAGATGATTTCCTTACCTTTGCAGCGTGAAACAACCACTTTGCATTGATTTAAGATAATAACTTCAACGGGTAAATCCCTAATGTATCTAACAAATAACACAAAAAATGAAGAAGCATCTGATTTTATCTGCTTGCCTGATAATGGCAATAAGCAGTTTTGCTCAAAAAAAGGACTTTAGTTATAAGTTTTACGGACAGATTCGCACAGACCTTTATTACAACAGTCGTGCCAACGAAGAGACAGTAGACGGATTGTTTTACATGTACCCCAAAGACGAAGTATTCGATAGCAATGGCAGAGATTTAAATGCAACTGCCAACGGTAGCTTTTACACCCTATATACCCGCCTGGGATTGGATGTAAAGGGACCTAAACTGGGACGCGCCATGACTTCCGCCAAAGTAGAAGCAGACTTCCGCGGTTCAGGTACTTCTTACTCTACTATACGCTTGCGTCACGCTTACCTGAACCTGGATTGGGGACGTTCGGCTCTTTTGCTCGGACAAACCTGGCATCCGCTCTTCGGTGACGTATCACCTCAAATCCTGAATCTTTCGGTCGGAGCACCTTTCCAACCGTTCAGCCGTGCTCCGCAAATTCGTTACCGCTATACACACAAAGGGTTCCAACTGACGGGAGCAGCTATCTGGCAATCACAGTATCTGTCACAAGGTATTGTCGGTAAAAGTCAGACTTATATAAAGAACAGTTGTGTTCCTGAGTTCTATCTGGGACTCGACTATAAAGCCAATGGATGGATAGCCGGAGCAGGAATCGAACTGCTCTCTCTGAAGCCTCGTACAGAGTCTAAAGTAGAGGACCAAGTCTATAAAGTGAACGAGCGCATCACCACCCTGTCTTACGAAGGTCATGTGAAGTATAGCAATAAAGATTGGTTTGTAGGTGCTAAAACCGTATTAGGCTCCAACCTGACACAAACCTCCATGCTGGGAGGATTCGGAATCAAATCCATCGATAATCGGACCGGAGAACAAAAGTATACACCGATCCGGGTATCCAGTTCATGGCTGAACGTAGTATACGGACAGAAATGGAAACCGGGTATCTTCCTGGGATATGTCAAGAATATGGGAACAAGCGATGCCCTGGCATCCAATCAAGTATACGGAACAGGAACCAATGTGGACCAAGTGGTGACAGCCGGTGCTGAACTGACCTATAATGTCAACCACTGGAAGTTTGGAGTGGAATATACCTATACTTCCGCCGCTTATGGCTCACTGTATCTTAAAAACGGTAAATCATCGATACACACTCCGTTGGTAACAACCGCATCGTAGGTGTAGCCATGTTTATGTTCTAAAAACAGATGAATACATTACCTATCCACCTCGCTCCGCTGCAAGGTTATACCGAAGCAGCCTATCGCAATGCCCATGCCGCCGTTTTCGGCGGTGTGGATGTCTATCATACTCCTTTCGTACGAATAGATCGGGGAGAATTCCGCCATAAGGATGTACGGGATATTCTTCCCGAAAACAACCGGGTTCCTCACCTCATTCCACAACTTATAGCCTCCGAGATGGACAAAACAGAGCGAATAATCGCCCTTTTCATCGAACAAGGCTATCGGGAGATGGACATTAACCTCGGTTGCCCTTTCCCGATGTTGGCAAAACGGCAATGTGGATCGGGCATGCTGCCCCACCCTGATAAAGTGGAAACATTACTCAAACAGATCGAACAGTATCCCGGTGTGAGCTTCTCAGTAAAAATGCGCCTGGGATGGGAAAAGCCGGATGAATGTTTGACCCTGTTGCCTCTATTGAATGCGGCTCCGCTGACCGAGATTATCGTTCACCCCCGCTTAGGTATCCAGCAATACAAAGGAGAAGTAAATATGGAGGGCTTTACAGCTTTCTACGAAGCATGCAGACATCCTGTTATCTACAACGGAGACATCCTGACCATAGAAGACATCCGGTGCATCACCGAAAAGTTTCCGAAACTTACCGGAGTGATGATCGGCCGCGGATTATTGGCAAACCCTGCATTGGGTTGGGAATATAAAGAAGGCAGGAAACTTACGCCTGAAGAATGGAGAGAAAAGTTGAGAGCACTGCACACAGCCGTTTTCCAACACTATGAGACACAGATACAAGGTGGCGAAGCACAACTGGTGACTAAGATGAAAACGTTTTGGGAGTATCTGGCCCCACAAATAGACCGAAAGAGCTGGAAAGCTATCCATAAAAGCACTACGCTTACCAAATACAACATTGCCGTCTGTTCGGCATTTTGATAAAAAATGTAATTCACCACAGAGTAACACAGAGTTTCACTGAGTGAGCCTCATCCATTAATAACTAATGATAGTTATCCGTGTTACTCTGTGGCAAATACGAATTTTGATACATCCCTCTTAAATTGATTCACCGGCGTCCAAAACAAAGGGAGAGCCCTCTTAGCCCTTCTCTCCCACCGTTTTTTACGTTCCTACGGATGCAATTCTTTGAAAGTGTCGTTTTCTTCTTTCACTTGTTTCACAGTTTCGTTCAGATCGTCAATCGGAAGGTCGTATCCATACCATCCGGTATAGCAATCGGTCACGTACCACTTACCGTCAATCAAGTCGAATATCACACGAAGATCTACTTCCGACTCTTCATATCCGGCTTCAAACTCTTTATGTGTCGGTTCGTTTACCGTAAACTTAGAAACATAAATTCCTCCTTCTTCCTGAGTGATGCGTTCCTCTTTCAGAGTCTCGGCATCCAGCAACGGCCATTTTTCCTGAGTAAAGGGGAAGGTCTTTTCACTATTCCCATCGTCCGTCATCAAAGTGATGGGAGTTTTCAACGGAAACTTGACACGGGTATACTGGAAAGAAGCACTTGAGGTGAATTTCTTCAGAAACGACTGGAAGGTCTCCTCAGCCGTCTCCGCAGCAACATCACTCTCTGCCTTCGCTTTCGAAGTATTTCCACAGGAAATAAAGCAAATACCCCCTATCAGGGTAAGCATAAACAGACAAAGCACAAATCTTTTCACTTTCATAACGAATGGATTTAGAACGGGGAATCTCACCCCGCATTTTCAGCGGGCAAAGATAATATATCTTCCTAATATCCAACTCGGAGGGACAGAATTATTTATGTCTCAGATACTCATAGCCAAAACGGCAATAAAGACACTTCTTCTTATCGCAATATTCTTTCTGCAATTGTAACAACGCCTGGCTATCCGCCGCTGTCTGAACCGGAATGCCGGCTCCGCTCCACATACGGGTAACATAATTATTTTCAGCTTTCAGTTCTTCAAGTAATGAGGCCGCACGCTCACACAACCGTTCGTCGGCTTTATGCAGGCCATATGCATACAGAAAAGGAATGACCGTATTGATAATGATCAGCTCCTTTGCACCGGCACCAATACTTTTCTCTCTCCGTGGGGAGGATTTGCCAAACATGAAATGTTCTTCCCAATAAGCAGAAGTGTGACCGGCAAAAATCTGTTTCAGATCTTTCAGAGTCTCCGCTTCCATGACCCGTGAAAACAAAGAGTGTTCTCTGTAATAAAGTGAAGCTAATTGTGCCAGTCTCACATGGGGAAAGTTACCCGGACGAAGACGGAGGAAACGCCACAAAGAGGGATTCATCACCGGAGGAAGTTCAAACTTGTGTTGCAAATAACGGAATTCTTTCTGCATCCAACTGAAATAATCGTCGGCGGATTCTCCCTCCAACAAACCGGCTTGTCCGAAGAAGAAAGCTTCCACCTGTGTCAGATCGTCACGATGCTTATCAATGGCACGAAACGAGAGCAGATTTGCCCAAGTCTCAAAAGCATCTCCATTCAGCCCGAATCCGAAATTACGTGCCAACGTGATGAAAAAAGCATCTTCCCAATGCTGATTGCAACGTTGGAGTCGCCGAGTTATGGTTCGGTTCTTCTGATCAAAGCGCTCTGTCTGTAAAGCGGTCAGCCAGGAGTGAATCGTTAATTTAGGAAGGGTTTCCAGAATGGAATAGCAAGGCGGGTGTATATCTGCCCGGCAAAGCTCATCATAATGCTCTTTCACCTGTTCGGGGCAAGGTAACCGGAGTTGCGGAACCGGTTCCCCATTGGAACGATATATCTCGCAATCGATCTCTGTGGCAATGTGCAGAATCACTGAGTCATACGCTATGTCACGGTCATGTCCGTGACGAAACCAATCAGAAGAAGCAGTATGTATTTCGACATTACCTACCCAAAGCGTACCACCGATTTTTAGTTTGGCATTAAAAAAATCGGGGCCGGAATCAGAATTCGGCAATCCGGTATCAATCACTTCAACAGGCAGCCCGGTGGTTGTTTGCAGTTCATGGAGAGGGAAGATTTTGTGTTTCCACACATAGTGCAGGAGTTGTTCCATTGTTAACAAGACGTTAATGTGCTCGACAAATGTAATAAAAATCTTATCTTTGCGACTAATATTTTGGATATAAAGTCTATAAAGTCAGTAAAACAATGAAAATAGCATTAATAGGTTACGGAAAAATGGGCAAAGAAATCGAAAAGGTTGCCCTCAGTCGCGGACACGAAATTGTCAGCATTATCGACATCAACAACCAGGATGATTTCGAATCCGAAGCGTTCAAATCGGCAGATGTGGCCATTGAATTCACTAATCCCATGGTAGCCTACAGCAATTATATGAAAGCTTTCAAAGCAGGTGTAAAGTTGGTTTCGGGCAGTACCGGATGGATGGCAGAGCACGGTGACGAAGTAAAAGAACTGTGTAACAAAGGTGGAAAGACCTTATTCTGGTCATCTAATTTCAGTTTGGGAGTAACTATCTTCTCGGCTGTCAACAAGTATCTGGCTAAGATAATGAACCAATTCCCCGCCTATGACGTAACCATGAGCGAAACCCACCACGTACACAAGCTCGATGCACCAAGCGGAACAGCGATCACACTGGCAGAAGGAATCCTTGAAAATATGGAACGCAAAAGCGTCTGGGTAAAAGAGGAAGCACATGCAACCAATGAATTGCCGATCCACTCTATTCGCGAAGGAGAAGTATTCGGTATCCATACCATCCGCTATGACTCCGAAGCAGACAGTATCTCCATCACCCACGATGCCAAAAACCGGGGAGGTTTCGCATTGGGAGCCGTATTGGCGGCGGAGTATACAGCAGCCCATGAAGGCTATCTGGGTATGAGTGATTTATTCCCATTCTTAAAAGATTAACATCATGAGAAAAGCAACACGTACTCAATGGATAAAGTGTTCCATTGCCATTCTTTTGTATCTGATATTCCTGATTTGGGTGAAAAGCTGGTGGGGACTGATCGTAGTTCCTTTCATCTTCGACATCTACATCACCCAAAAGATTCCCTGGTCGTTCTGGAAGAAATCTAAAAACCCGACGGTCCGTAGTGTGATGAGTTGGGTAGATGCCATCGTTTTCGCTTTGGTAGCAGTATATTTCGTAAACATCTATGTTTTTCAGAATTATCAGATCCCATCATCGTCACTGGAAAAATCGCTGCTGGTTGGAGACTTCCTCTACGTGAGCAAAATGAGTTACGGCCCCCGTGTGCCGAACACACCGCTATCAATGCCTTTGGCACAACATACATTGCCGATTCTGAATACTAAATCCTATATTGAATGGCCGCAATGGAAATACAAACGTGTACCCGGATTCGGTAAAGTGAAACTGAATGACATCGTAGTGTTTAACTTCCCTGCGGGAGATACCGTCGCACTGAATTTCCAGGATGCAGACTTTTATACATTGGCGTACAACATCGGAAAGCAGATTTACCCGAACCCGATCGACATGGACAGCCTGACTCGGGAGCAGCAGAAGACAGTGTATGATTTATACTATAATGCCGGTCGGAAAGAGATACTGTCAAACCCTCAACGATATGGTAAAGTTGTTACCCGTCCGGTAGACCGCCGGGAGAACTATGTAAAACGTTGTGTAGGACTTCCGGGAGATACACTCCAGATTATCAACGGTCAGGTTATGATTGATGGCAAGGCCATTGAAAACCCGGAAAACTTGCAATTCAACTATTTTGTGCAAACTACCGGCCCGTACATCACGGAAGAAATGTTCCGCGAACTGGGTATCAGCAAAGCCGACCAAAGACTAACTCCCGAAGGAGCAGGCTATGAAGAGGGACTGATTGAGCTGGGATTGGACGGACGAAATGCCCAAGGTGGACTGAATCCTGTTTATCATCTTCCGTTAACGAAGAAGATGTATGACACTCTATCCGGTAACAAAAAATTAGTCGGTAAGATTGTAATAGAACCGGAAGAATACTCCGGAGAAGTGTATCCCCTGAATTTAAATACCCATTGGAATCGTAGTGACTACGGCCCTATCTGGATTCCGGCAAAGGGTGCCACCATCACACTGACCCCGGACAATCTGCCCATTTATGAACGGTGTATCACTGCTTATGAAGGCAATAAACTGGAACAGAAAGAAGACGGAATCTACATCAACGGTGTGAAGACAAACCAATACACTTTCCAGATGGATTATTATTGGATGATGGGCGATAACCGTCATAATTCCGCCGACTCCCGCTATTGGGGATTCGTACCGGAAGATCACGTAGTAGGTAAACCGATCGTCGTATGGTTATCATTAGATAAAGACCGTAACTGGTTCGATGGTAAAATCCGCTGGAACCGCATCTTTAAGTGGGTAGACTGAGTAATCAATGGGAAAGGGACTCAAATGGATTATAGCTTTTGCCGGAGCAATGGTCATCGTACTGTTGCTCCGCGGCTTTGCTTTTACCTCATGCCTGATACCTTCGGCGGGTATGGAGAATTCCCTTTTTCAGGGTGAACGTATTCTGGTAAATAAATGGAGCTACGGACTTCGTGTACCCTATATGTCATTATTCTCCTACCACCGCTGGGGAGAAAGTCCCATACATAAAGACGACATCGTCGTATTCAATAACCCTGCGGGTATCAAAGAACCCGTTATAGACCGAAGAGAGATTTATATAAGCCGATGCATCGGTGTACCGGGGGATACGTTACTTATCGATTCACTCTTCAACGTGGTCGACCGTAGCACACAACTCGGACCGGACCGGAAACAACTATATACGTATCCGCAAACCAAGGAACAGCAACTGGATTCATTGCTTTCTATTCTTTCTATTGGCCCTAATGAACTGATGGGACAACACGAAGGAAAAAATGTACGGAGCTTCAGCCACTATGAGTATTATTTGCTCGATCAGGCTATGAACGGGAAAAGCTGGATACAGCCTTTACAACAAAGCTTACAGGAAGAAGCTAAACCACTCATCGTTCCGGGTAAAGGAAAAGCAGTCCGGGTATATCCGTGGAACCGGACATTGTTACGAAACACGCTGGTACTGCATGAGGGTAAACAGGCGGAGATCCGAAACGATACGCTCTACATCGAAGGACGTCCTTCACAACATTGTTATTTCACCAAAGATTATTACTGGATGGCTTCCAATAATTCCGTAAATCTTTCCGATTCCCGCCTGTTCGGTTTCGTACCGCAGGATCATGTCATTGGAAAAGCTTCACGAATCTGGTTCTCAAAAACAGACCATACGGGAATCTTTAGCGGATACCGCTGGGAACGATTCTTCCAACCGGTAAAATAGTTCGTATCCCCGGATAACAAATTATATAATAACAATCAAGTAATCACTAATCATCAATTACCAATGAAAGTTGCCTATCTTTCTTCTGCCTATCTGGCTCCTGTAGAATACTACAGCAAATTGTTGAACTACGATAAAATATTCATCGAACAACACGACCATTACATGAAGCAGACCTACCGGAACCGTTGTACCATTGCCGGACCGGAAGGCGAACTGGCACTTTCTATCCCCACCGTAAAACCGGAAGAGCCTAAATGCCCGATGAAAGATATCCGGATTTCGGATCATGGGAATTGGAGGCATCTACACTGGAATGCAATAGAGTCGGCCTATAACAGTACTCCATTTTTTGAATATTACAAAGATGATTTTCGCCCGTTCTATGAGAAAAAATATGAATTTCTGACGGACTTCAACGAAGAATTATGCCGACTGGTTTGCGAACTGATAGATATACAGCCTGCCATTGAACGGACGAAAGAATATAAAACAGACTTTGCCCCGAACGAAATCGATTTTCGCGAAGCGATCCATCCCAAGAAAGATTTTCACCGGACAGATCCGGAATTTATCCCTCAGCCTTACTATCAGGTATTCGAAGCCCGCCACGGTTTTCTACCCAACCTGAGCATCATCGACCTTCTGTTTAATATGGGACCGGAAAGCCTGCTGATACTGCAGAAAACATGTGCCGATTCTCAATAAAAGGGAGCGATCCCCTTGAATTTCCCTCTTTTTTTAAACCATCCCATCAACTTTATAGCTATATTTGCGCTCTGCGTGTGCGATAACGAAGCCACAAGACAAGAAGTCTAACCTTTAAAAGCAATAGTATGGCAAACTTATTTAGTGTAAAGGACAAAGTAGTAGTCATTACCGGTGGAACGGGAGTATTAGGAAAAGCAATTGCAGCCCACCTGGCAGAAGAAGGTGCCAAAGTCATTCTCCTCGGACGTAAAACCGAAGTGGGTAATAAGATTGTAGAATCAATTCGTACCCAAGGAGGTGAAGCGCTGTTTCTGACAACCGATGTACTCGACCGGAAGATACTTGAACAGAACCTGGCGGATATACTGAAAGCTTATGGGCGGATAGATGCATTACTCAATGCGGCAGGAGGCAATATGCCGGGAGCTACGATCTCACCTACAGGCGATATCTTTGACCTGAAAATAGATGAATTCCAGAAAGTATTGGATCTGAACCTGACCGGTACGATACTGCCGACACAAGTATTCCTGAAACCCATGGTGGAGCAAAGAGCGGGCGCTATCGTCAATTTCTCATCCATGGCTGCTTTCCGCCCTTTGACGCGTGTGGCCGGCTATGCCGCTGCCAAGGCCGGGATCTCCAATTTCACCGCATTTATGGCCACGGAGATTGCCAAAAAGTTTGGTGAAGGAATCCGTATAAATGCCATCGCCCCGGGATTCTTCCTGACAGAACAGAATCGTGCACTACTAACCAATCCGGACGGCACCTATACACAACGGGGACAAGACGTAATCCGTCAAACGCCATTCGGGCGTATGGGACGTGCCGAAGAGTTATGCGGAACAATTCAATACCTCATCAGCGACGCAGCAAGCTTTGTAACGGGTACAGTGGCGGTAGTGGATGGAGGATTCAATGTCTTTGCGATGTAAAGAAAGTCTAACTTCTGATCCCACACATATCTGAAAAGGGAAGAGACAGAACAGACACACTGACTGATTAAACCAACCTCAAATAAAAACAGACTTATGAATCAACCAGATATCATGACTTTACCAAAAGACAAACTCTTTTTATCCGAACAAACCTGGCGTTGGTACGGACCGGACGATCCTGTCAGCCTTTGGGATATTAAACAAGCCGGAGCTACGGGTATTGTTAACGCTTTACACCACATTCCCAACGGTGAAGTGTGGACCGTCGAAGAAATTATGAAACGAAAGGAACTGATCGAATCTGTCGGCCTGAAATGGTCGGTAGTAGAGAGTGTCCCGGTACACGAACATATCAAAACCCAGACTGGCAACTTTCGGAAATACATCGAGAATTATAAAGAAAGTTTGCGCAACTTGGGACAATGCGGCATCCATATCGTTACTTACAATTTTATGCCTGTGCTCGACTGGACTCGTACGGATCTTGCCTATACCCTCCCCGATGGCTCCAAAGCCCTGCGTTTTGAACGCGCCGCCTTCATAGCTTTTGATCTTTTCTTACTGAAACGGCCGGGTGCCGAAACCGAATACACAGATGAAGAAAAAACGAAAGCGAGAATCCGATTTGAACAGATGGACGAAAAGGAGAAACAGCTCCTTGTCCGTAATATGATTGCCGGGCTTCCCGGTTCGGAAGAAAGCTTCACATTGGAGCAATTTCAGCATGAATTGGACCGATACAGAGGCATCGATGCAGAAAAGTTACGCACCCACTTAATCTATTTCCTCAAAGAAATAACTTCGACGGCAGACGAAGCCGGTGTGAAGCTGGTTATCCACCCGGACGATCCTCCTCGCTCCATTCTCGGTTTGCCACGCATCATGAGCTGTGCAGAAGATTTTCAGGCACTGATCGATGCCGTCCCTAACGAATCGAACGGACTCTGCCTTTGTACCGGATCACTCGGTGTAAGCTGTGCCAATGACTTGGAAGGTATGATGAGACGGTTCGGAGACCGGATCAACTTTGTCCATTTCCGAAGTACCCAACGGGATGCTGAAGGTAATTTCTACGAAGCCAATCACCTGGAAGGAGACGTGGACATGTATCACGTCATGAAGGCCTTCCTGGAGTTACAACAGAGAAGAAAAGTATCGATCCCCATGCGCCCGGACCACGGACACCAGATGGTGGATGACCTTAAAAAGAAAACAAACCCGGGATACTCCTGCATAGGACGCCTGCGAGGACTTGCCGAGTTAAGGGGATTGGAAATGGGAATTGCAAAGTCAATCTTTTAAAATCCGAAAGCTACAACAGCCAACTTCTTTATCCGGTACAAATACAGATTCCACAGATTAACACAGATTCCCCAATAGGACAATCAATCTCTGCTAATCTGTGGGATCAATAGTATATCGACAAATATACAAGGTTTGTACAAGGGTCAGCCGACTTGCTGCCTGTACACCTCCTCCTTGATTCTTTCTACCTGCTCAGCCAACCGGGGAGAATCTTCACTTCCCATAATCCAAAGCGGACAAGCATCTTCCAACGCATGATAAGAAGGCTGCACATAAGTTTTATCCAGCACTTCATATCCATTACGCCGGTAGTAATTCACACGACGGGTAGTCATTTCATCTTCTGTAGGTTCTACTTCGAGCAGGCGTACCCCTTTCAGGTGTTCAGCCACATAATCAAGCACTTGCTGCCCTATCTTTTTATTCCGCATCTCAGGGAATACAGCCAAATGTTCCAGATAGTAGAAGTCACCCATATCCCAATATACAAACATTCCACTCAATTCTCCATCACATTCAATAGCATTGAAATACATTGGGGCATGGTTCTCAATCATTCGCTTCAACTGCCCGATTTTTCTTCTCTCACTTTCGGGAAAAGACTCCTCGTACAAAGGAATCAAACGGTTCAGACGTGAATCGTCAGCACTCGTAATACGGATTAATGTCATCATAAATTCTATGTTTTCGAGCAAAGATAAGCTGAATAAGCCGGAAGACAGCGGTCTTTAAACATTTTTACGCAATCTTTTTAAGCAGAAGATATGCAGGCATTATTCACCGACGGACATCCCCCCGACAGGTTCAATCCAATACTATTAAAAATAATTAATAAGCGAGAAAAAGCAGAGTCACCCGGACCAAAGAGCCATATTAATCCATACATTTGCCGCCAATTATGGCAGCATACATCAAACTACTAATGTTATGCCTGTTGTTTTTGGTATTCGGTACCCAGAAAAGCAGTGCTCTACAGCCCGTAAATAACGGGGTGGCGGTCACTACTGCCGTAAAAAGCCACACTCACAATGTTCCCTCTTTTGATAACTCCGGTCACGATCTGTTTGACTTCAATCAGGGGATACTGCTTAAGAAATCGGTTTCGGATTCAGCCAATCCGTATAAACAGGGCAATAACTTCCATCCCGCTATCAAGACGGATGCTCAGAGACCGATAACATTCAAAGAAGATACTTCTACCTATACCCTCCGTAACAGAGTTAAGCCTGCACAAAAATACGATGTATTTGCGCTCAGGCATATCCTTATTTAGCACTTTCTGCATCACGGCTCTATAGGTTCATATACAGCCCGCACCAGGATGTTTTTTTAGTTTATATATTCCAAGGTCAGAGAGTGCATCGTAAAGATTTATATAAGTATTAATTGTGTGTCTAATAGTAATGTCAATCCTCAGATGCACCCTCTTCCTTTTTCTTATCTGTAAATCAGTGTAGAGAGATATTCCTCTGCAAACATTTCATTGGCTACCTCCAACAGTCCTTCTGCTGTCAAGGCTTCGATACGCCGGAAAACAGATTCGGATGATTCATACTTATTGTAGTGTAGAAAAGTCTTCGCCATTCCCAGCGCATTGTTTTCGTTATTATCGGAAGCGACCCCGATCTGGCCGATCAGTTGCTTTTTGGCAGCCATCAATTGCGAAGAGGTCATCTTCACATCACGCATCCGTTTCAGCTCCTTGTAAGTCAATTTCAGACAAGTATCCACATCCTCCGGATCGGTACCGAAATAAATGCAGAAAGCCCCCGTATCGGTATATGATGTCAAGTTGGACTCCACCGTATAGACCAGTCCCCTGCGTTCGCGCAGAGAGACATTCAGACGACTGTTCATCCCCGGACCACCCAGAATATTATTCAGCAGATACAATGCAGTACGCTTGTCATCATAAGCATTATATCCCCGACTGCCAATCATCACATGTGCCTGATGGGTCTCCTTGTGAACAACCAACTGCTCGGGTACATAAAGCGGAGGTATCGTACGCTGATTCTCAACCGTAACCAACGGAAGATCCACTAACAGCTTCTCCACCTGACGGACTATTTTCTGAAAATTGAAATCACCCAGGACAAAGAATACCATATTGGAGGGTTGATAAAACCGGGAAGTAAAAGCCATGGCATCCTCGCTCCGGAACTTCTTCAGCAGATCGGGTCTGCCCAGGATATTACGTCCTAACGGATGATTGCGGAAGATCATATCTTCAAAGTCATCAAAGATCAATTCCGAAGGAGTGTCTTCGTACGACTGTATTTCATCGATAATCACCTCTGTCTCTTTTTCGATTTCGTTCTGCGGAAAGGTGGAATGGAAAACGATATCCGCCAGCAGTTCCAGTGCTCTTCCGAAATGCTCGGTCAGAAATGCCGAATAGATCACAGTTTCCTCTTTATTGGTATACGCATTCAGATCGCCACCCACATTCTCCATGCGGTTCAGGATATGCCAAGCCTTCCGTTTCCGGGTACCTTTAAAAATAAGATGCTCTACAAAGTGAGCCATTCCTTGTTCATTTTCGGCCTCATCACGGGTTCCGGCATCTACGGCAAATCCGCAATAAGCTACCTTCGAAGAAGAGGGTTCATGAATAATGCGAAGTCCATTGGACAGGGTATGTATATTATATTGCATTTCTGCACGGGTACTTAACTGCTTCATTCTTACTATTAAGTTAGGTTGAGGACACAAAAATACAATAAAACTTATTGTCGTTTATAGAAAATTGCAGATATTTGTAAGCTATAACATCAATAACCCTTATGGAGAAGATAGGAATTTTCTGTTCCGCATCCGGCAGCATCGACCCGATATACTTCGATGCCGCCCATCAGATTGGCGAATGGATGGGGAAAAACGGCAAGACACTTATCTATGGTGGTGCCAACCTCGGACTCATGGAATGCGTGGCCAAAGCAGTCAAAGAAAACGGGGGACATGTCATCGGTGTAGTACCTTCCAAACTGGAAGAAAACGGCAAAGTGAGTACATACCCCGATGAGATAATCACCACACACGACCTGAGCGACCGCAAGGATATCATCCTGCAACAATCGGATGTATTGGTGGCCCTTCCCGGCGGCATAGGCACGCTGGATGAGGTATTTCATGTCATGGCAGCCGCTTCCATCGGCTATCATCAGAAGAAAGTGATCTTCTACAATGCAGATGGTTTCTACAACCCACTGCTCGCCGTGCTCAGCGAATTACAGACAAGAGGATTCACCCGTCACCCTCTGTCCTCCTATTATGAAGTAGCAAACACATTTAATGAATTAACAATTAAGATATAATGATTGAATCTATTCAAGAACTCCTGCAAAAGGAAGCACAAGCTGTGCTGAATATTCCTGTGACTGATGCCTACGAAAAGGCCGTTGAATTAATAGTGGAACAAATACACAGAAAAAAAGGCAAACTTGTAACTTCCGGCATGGGTAAAGCCGGACAAATAGCGATGAACATCGCCACTACGTTTTGTTCGACCGGAATTCCCTCTGTCTTCCTGCACCCCAGCGAGGCACAACACGGCGATCTGGGCATCCTGCAAGAGAACGACCTGTTATTATTGATTTCAAATTCAGGTAAAACCCGTGAAATCGTAGAGTTAACCCAGCTGGCCCACAACCTGAATCCGGGCCTGAAATTCATTGTCATCACCGGCAATCCGGACAGTCCGCTTGCCAGCGAATCGGATGTATGCCTGAGCACAGGACATCCTGCCGAAGTTTGTACCCTGGGGATGACTCCGACCACTTCGACTACGGTAATGACCGTCATCGGCGATATTCTCGTAGTGCAAACCATGAAAAGGACCGAATTTACTATTGAAGAATACTCCAAACGCCATCACGGTGGTTACTTGGGCGAAAAATCAAGAAAACTATGCGTAAAGTAATCGGCATCGGAGAGACTATACTCGATATCATCTTCCGGAACGACCAGCCTTCGGCAGCCGTTCCCGGAGGCTCTGTATTCAACGGCATCGTTTCTTTGGGACGCATGGGAGTCAATGTATGCTTCATCAGTGAAACAGGGAATGACCATGTAGGAAACATCATTCTGCAATTCATGCGTGACAATCACATCCCGACGGATCACGTCAACGTGTTTCCGGACGGCAAATCGCCCGTATCCCTGGCTTTCCTCAACGAACACAGCGATGCAGAATATATCTTCTATAAAGACTACCCAAAACAGCGGCTGGACGTTTTATTCCCGTCCATCAATGAAGACGACATCATTGTCATCGGTTCATATTATGCTCTCAATCCGGTATTGCGTGATAAGATATTGGAGCTGCTGGACATAGCAAAAGAAAAAAGAGCGATTGTATACTACGATCCCAATTTCCGATCCTCACACAAGAATGAAGCGATGAAACTGGCTCCGACCATTATCGAGAACCTGGAATATGCCGACATTGTAAGAGGCTCTTTGGAAGACTTCTATTATATGTACGGAATCAAAGACGTAGAAAAAATCTACAAGGACAAGATAAAGTTCTATTGTCCGCTCTTCCTTTGCACAGCCGGAGCCGAAAGAATCTCACTGCGTACGAACGCAATATCCAAAGAGTATCCTGTCGCGCCATTAGAGGCAGTCAGCACTATCGGTGCAGGAGACAATTTTAATGCCGGGCTGATCTACGGCATGCTAAAGTACGACGTCCGGTACCGTGACTTGCAACACCTGAGTGAAGAGACCTGGGATAAAGTGATACAATGCGGACAAGACTTTGCAGCCGAAGTTTGCAAAAGTTTCAACAACTCCATATCCGGGGAGTTTGCGGCCAACTACCGTTGAAAGCAATAAGCTACGGGCTACAAACTGCGAATGAATGTACAGTCATCCGGCACGGTTACCTGTAGCTTGTAGCCTGCAATTCGTAGCTAATTACTATTAACGTTGCCTAATTATCGCAAAGTAATTATACCATGTAACGAGAATTCCTATCTTTGCAATCAGTGCTTTCAGACAAATACAAACTATGTACAAGAACCTGTTCAATTTACTAACTATTTTACTTATTCTGCCTTCGTGCACAGACATGTCTCCTAACATTTCGGTGGTTTGCGAAGAGAATAATATAGGAAACTGTATTCTTAAATGGGAAACGACTCCTCTCATCAAGGGGCAGGTGAAAGTATATACATCCGACAATCCGGAATTCATACCCGAAGATAATCCGGTTGCCATGGCCAATATCTCCGATGCGCGAATGACGATTGTGACCAACGATCCTTCCAGGCGCTCTTATTACATGCTGGTGTTCAACGATAAATACCGTGTGAAAGTGGCTCCCCGCAACGTGAATATGCCCGGCATTCAAAACTTCCGTGACCTGGGAGGTTACAAATCCGCCACCGGAAAGCATGTACGTTGGGGCAAGCTCTACCGTTCGGCACAGATAGACAGCCTGAATTGCTTTGCCCTCAGGAAACTGCAAAACCTGGGTATCAAGACCATTCTGGATCTGCGCTCCGAGAGCGAACTCCATAATACACCTCCCTTGCAAAAGGGATTCAATGTAGTACATATCCCCATCAACACGGGCGACATGGAACATATCCTGCACGGCATACAGCAAGAGAAGATCAAGACAGATACCATTTACCACATGGTAGAAGCGATGAATCGTGAACTGGTGGCAAAATACCAAAAGGAATATAAAGAGATTTTCGACATCCTGCTCGATAAAAACAGTTATCCGGTCGTGATTCACTGCTCGTCGGGAAAAGGACGGACAGGCATTGTATCCGCACTGATACTGGCCTCTTTAGATGTCAATGCAGATATCATTATGGAAGATTACCGTTTGAGCAACGATTACTTCAACATCCCCAAAGCCTCCAAATACGCCTATAACCTGCCGGTCAATTCACAGGAAGCCATCACCACCCTCTTTTCGGCAAAAGAAGACTTTCTCAATGCAGCCAAAGACGAGATAGAGCGGAAATACGGTGATGTACCCACCTATCTGCGAAAGGCAATCGGCCTTCAGTCCGAAGACATACACAGGCTACGCACCATCTTACTGGAATAACGCACTTTTTGTTCATCATTATTTATTGTTATCATTCATTATTCACAATTAATGCGTATCTTTGCACCCGAAAATAAAGATATACAGAGATTTAATGAAGACATTTGAAGAGCTTGGCGTTTCTCCGGAGATACGTAAAGCTATTGAAGAGATGGGATACGAGAATCCCATGCCGGTACAGGAGGAAGTGATTCCATACCTATTAGGAGAGAATAATGATGTAGTAGCTCTTGCACAGACAGGGACGGGTAAGACCGCAGCGTTTGGCTTGCCCCTCATCCAGAAAATTAACGTAAAAAACAGAATACCTCAATCACTCGTTCTTTGCCCCACACGCGAGCTTTGCCTCCAGATAGCAGGCGACCTGAACGACTATTCCAAATACATCGACGGGCTGAAAGTATTGCCCGTATACGGCGGTTCATCCATCGACAGCCAGATACGCAGCCTGAAACGGGGTGTGCATATCATTGTTGCCACACCGGGGCGACTCCTCGACCTGATGGAACGCAAAACGGTATCTCTTGCCACTGTCACAAACGTAGTGATGGACGAAGCGGACGAAATGCTCAATATGGGCTTTACGGACAGTATCAATGCCATCCTGGCAGATGTTCCACAAGAACGTAACACACTGCTTTTCTCGGCCACTATGAGCCCGGAAATAGCCCGTATTTCGAAGAACTACCTTCACAATGCAAAAGAGATCACCATCGGACGCAAGAACGAAAGTACGAGCAACGTGAAGCATGTGGTCTATACCGTACATGCAAAAGATAAATACGCCGCCCTGAAACGCATCGTAGACTATTATCCGCAGATTTACGGTATCATCTTCTGCCGTACCCGCAAAGAGACACAGGAAATTGCCGATAAACTGATGCAGGAAGGTTATAACGCTGACTCGTTGCACGGAGAACTCTCACAGGCACAGCGTGACACGGTGATGCAGAAGTTCCGCATCCGCAACATCCAGATTCTGGTAGCCACCGATGTAGCCGCACGCGGACTGGACGTAGACGACCTGACACACGTCATCAACTACGGATTGCCGGACGATACGGAAAGTTATACGCACCGTAGCGGACGTACAGGACGTGCCGGAAAGACAGGTACATCCATCGCCATCATCAATTTGCGTGAAAAAGGAAAGATGCGCGAAATAGAACGCATCATCGGTAAGAAATTCATTGCCGGTGAAATGCCTACCGGTAAGCAGATCTGCGAGAAACAGCTTCTCAAAGTGATAGACGATCTTGAAAAAGTAAAGGTAAACGAGGAGGATATCAATGATTTCATGCCTGAGATTTACCGTAAACTGGAGTGGCTGAGTAAAGAAGACCTCATCAAGCGCATGGTATCGCATGAGTTCAACCGGTTTGTCGACTATTATCGCAACCGCGAAGAAATAGAGGTGCCGACCGATAGCCGCAGCGAACGCGCCGGAAAAAGCCGTGAAGGAAAAAGCAGCCGCCAGGCAGAACCGGGTTACACCCGCCTTTTCATCAATCTGGGTAAGATGGATAACTTCTTCCCTCACGAACTGATCACCTTGCTCAACAATAACACACGAGGAAGAGTAGAATTGGGACGCATCGACCTGATGAAGAATTTCTCGTTCTTCGAAGTGGAAGAGAAACAAGCACAAAACGTCGTAAAGGCGCTGAACCGGACAAACTGGAACGGACGTAAAGTCACAGTAGAGGTAGCCGGAGAAGAGGCATCTACAGAGCACAAAGGACGTGGAAAGCGGAATGAAGGTAACGATCAGGGTGGCAGAGGAAGAAGCAGCGCTCCATCTGCCGACCGCAAAGAGAGAGGCAAAGGCAGCAAAGACAGCAAACAAGCCGACAGCCGGAAAGGCAAAAAGCCAAGCCGTGAGGAACGGGGATATTCCGCAGCCCGCGGCCCCAAAGGCAAAGATGAATGGAAACAGTTCTTTAAAGATGCCGAACCCGACTTCAGCGAAGAAGGATGGGCAAGAAGAAAGCCTAAAAAGAGCTAAATACAAAAGGACAGGAAAAACGGCTGACGGACTTACAAAAGGATTCAAATAGCCGTTTCTGACCAACCTTCCCTCTTTATAAGATCACTCTTTCAGAGAGATCCCGAACGAAAGCCCGGCGCTTCATCCCACTCAGCTACCGTCTGAGTGAGACGGAGAGCCGGGCTTTCCCGTTCCGACAAGCAAGCTCCCGGATGAAATGCTTACTGCATTTACCCCAAAAGGTTACTGCATCGGGAGCAAATGCCTGCTGCATCGGAAGAAGAGACCCACTCTATCGGTACATTCTTCATAAAAGCTCCCGTTTCCGAGCCGGTTGGTATCCGAAGAGGAGCACGAACAAACTATCAAAAAGGCACTATATTTTTATCCGAAAGGTCTATTTGCTCACAGATCACCGCTTATAGCAAAAATCAGAAAGGAAACAAAAGAATTCTCAAGCATCGGATCCTTTCCCTGATGCAAAATCCAGCCATTTTTATTACCTCCACAGGAGAGAGGGCCGAAATAAACGATTCTGAATGGGTCGGAAAAGCAAAAAGTCAAAATGACAACATCCACCGCAGAGCAACAAAGAGTAAACCTGACCTATGGGTAACGAATGATATTTATCTGCGGAAAGCTGTGGAATCCGCAGTGAACACGAGTTGCGATCCCCCATAGTAAAAATCCTTCCCCTCTTTATTATTGTCTTTAAAAGTGCTACCTTTGCGTGAATTAAAAAAACAGGTAATAGTTTTCGGGTATGAACAAATTGAATGGTTTCCTTTACGGTTTGCTGTCGTCGGCCTCTTTCGGCCTTATTCCTCTTTTCACGATCCCTGCCATGCGTGAAGGAATGAACTTCGAATCCATTCTGTTCTACCGGTTCCTGTTTGCCTGCCTGGCATTGGGATGCATCCTATTGCTAGACAAGCAGTCTTTCCATATCAAGCGGAAAGAGATCCCGTCATTAATGTTACTTGCTTTTCTGTATCTGATGTCTGCAGTCTTTCTGTTCTGGGGATATAAATTTATGGCAAGCGGCGTAGCCACCACCATTCATTTCATGTATCCGGTATTGACCACTCTGATCATGATGATCTTCTTCCGCGAAAGGAAATCGACGTGGCGTTTCTTTGCTATCGCCCTCGCAGTGGTCGGTGTCTCCTGCCTCTCTTATGGCGACAGTTCGGGAGGAATTACCGCCCTCGGATTATTTATCGTCCTCCTGTCGGCTTTGGGATATGCACTTTATCTGGTTACGGTCAGCCAGCTCAAAATCGGACAGATGAAGGGATTACGGCTTACTTTCTATGTTTTCCTGTTCGGCACGCTCTTATTGCTGGCAGGCATAGGTACTACTACAGGCATACAAACCATCCCTGACTGGCACACGGGTGGAAACCTGGTACTCCTGGCACTGATCCCGACAGTGGTCTCCAACCTGGCATTGGTACGGGCGGTAAAAAGCATCGGCTCCACGCTCACTTCCGTACTTGGAGCCATGGAGCCGGTGACAGCTGTTTGTGTAGGTATCTTTATATTCGGAGAACCCTTTACCCAAAGCATCGGGATCGGTATTCTGCTGATTATTTCGGCAGTAATCGTTATTATACTGAAACGTTAGGAGGTATGTCGAAACCGTACCCTGCGGTACTCTGCGGTAAGTGATGCCCTCACCCCTCTATTTTCAGTTCTTGTATCAGATGGCTTGCTTTACCAAACTTCTCGATAATAAAGAGCATATAACGCACATCGACCCCAATGCAGCGTTGCACATCGGGCTCGAAAACAATATCACTGCTCATGGCTTCCCAGTTTCCATCGAACGCCAATCCCAGCAATTCGCCTTTGCCATTGAACATGGCGCTGCCGGAGTTTCCACCTGTGATGTCGTTGTTTGAGATAAAGCAGACATTCATGTCTCCCTTCGTATCGGCATAACGCCCGAAATCACCCGATGACAGCAGGGACAGCACCTCGGGTTGCACGGCAAAGTCGGGATCGCCGCTGTGCTCTTTTACCTTCTCGAAAATACCCTTCACCGTAGTGTAATAGCCATAATCAGCCCCATCGTAAGGTGAATAACTGCCAATGGTACCGAAACTCAACCGCATGGTAGAATTGGCATCGGGATAGAAATTACGGTCGGCATACATCCGTCTCATGGCAGCATTGAACTCACGTTCGTCCTTCTCTATATTGTCGGAAGCCTCAGCCATCTGACTACGCATATCGAAGAGTTTTACAATGAGATCGATGCCCAGCGAGACAGCAGGATCATCGATCATGTGGAAAGTTGTGTCACGCTCCAGAAAACGCTTCAAGCCGCGGGGGAGGTAAGTTCCGAATGAGCATACAACGTGTCGACATACATCTGTTCATTGCCTCCGTAAAGTGTATCTATGGTCTGATAAAGATCGGGCAGATAAGCCTTATCCACTTTGGTCCGATACTCCTTCAGCATGGCCACAAACACCTCCTTATCGATGGAAACGTCATAATTTGCATACTTATCGAGTAATTTCTGGAGCTGGGCCACGACCTGTTTCTGTTCCGCCTCAAAATCAAAATTGAGGATAGTCAACGCAAATTGCACTAGTTCGGGACCATTGATAAATGACTCCCCGAAATAAGACATCGCCCGGTTCACCTCCTTGCGGTCCTTATAATTCAGTTCGAGCGACGACATCAGATGCAACAGTTTCTCACGTTCTGCCGGAGTCTTCTGAATCCACTGCCGGAGTGCTTCTTCCGCCTGCCGTTTCTTGTCAAGCACCTTCAGCTTGCGTATCGCTTTATTGGTTCCGATGCTGTTTTTCCAGTAATTGGAACTTTCATCATATTTTGACGCATACTTGATACGGATGGAATCCCTGCGATCCATCTCACGTTTCCAAATGGCCTGTTTCACTCCGCGGACATCGATCATAGCCTGGTTCATGCCGTTCATCATCTCTTCGATGCCAAACGAAGAAAGATAACGTTCCGTGCTACCGGGATAACCCAGAGTCATGCAGAATGAACCTTCTTTGTATCCATCCAATGTGATGGGAGCCACGTATTCGGGGCGATAGGGCACGTTGTCGGGTGAATAGTCGGCAGGACGGTTGTCTTTACCGGCATAGATACGAAAGACGCAGAAATCGCCAGTATGACGGGGCCACATCCAATTGTCCGTATCCCAACCGAACTTACCGATGGAAGACGGTGGAGCAAACACCAGGCGTACATCGTTGAAATCGCGGTAAACAGAAAGCCAAAACTCATTGCCACCATAATACGCATCCACAATGCCGACCAGTGTAGAGTCCTTTTTAGTGACTTCATCTCCCAGCAACACCATCATCGAATCGATGGCCAGGCTGCGTTCGGATTCGGTCATACCGGGTGTCGTAGCTTTCAGTACCCGCCGGGTTACGTTTTCCGTACGAAGCAGAAACCGGACATACAGCTCGGGATTGGGCAATTCTTCCTCCCGGCTATGTGCCGTGAACCCATCTTTCAAATAATCATGATCCACCGAACTGTGTTGCTGTATGCTGCTGAATCCGCAATGGTGATTGGTAAACACCAAGCCATCTTCGGAGACGACTACTCCCGAACAGAATCCTCCGAAACTGACCACAGCGTCTTTCAGAGACGGGTGCCTGGTGCTATAAAGTTGGTCGGCAGGCATCTGCAAACCCAACTCTTTCATCGTCTTACGGGTTTCTTTATTCAAATTGCCAAGCATCCACATACCTTCATCGGCATGCATCGAAACCGGATAGAGTAAAAGCAATGCCAGAAACAGAGCCTCCCCCCACCTCTTTCCGTTGTGGAAAGAGGTAATCACTTTCATTTTATTCATTTATATAAATCATGTTTATTCATCTTCTTTTCTCTGGCGACACGCTTACCGTCACTCTTCAACAATCAGCCGAAGTTTCTTCGCCCCTACCCGCGCCTGAAGCCATGCACTGATTTTCGCTTTTTCCTCGTTCTTCGGATGACGGGTGAATTTCAATACGGCGAGCGCTATGGTATCCGTTTTCATCGAATCGACCGTTGTCTCGATGGTATGCGAAATAGACAAAGCCGTCACCGACGGATAGAGTACTTTCAGTTCCGGGATAATTTTCCGGCTCATTTCATCGTAAGACTTATACCGTTCGAGGCTTTGCTGGAGCGTGGCTATCTTGACTTGCTGTTCCTGCAGGCGTTGTTCACTGTTTTTATAGAAGTCTTCCATAACCATGGCACGGATAGACGACATATCCATCGCTTCATTATTGTTCATCCCCTGCAGAACGATCAGTTTCGTATTCTCCAGTTTATAATCTTTCATCTTGCTGCGGGCAATGGCAATGGAAGCTTCCGGCACCTCCGGACCAATCAGCACAACCCGGATTTCGCATGAATCTCCTTCATAATGAATCTTCTTATTCAAGACCTGGGTATTGTCGAAGTTGAGCTGTTCGGAAACGAAACGATTCGCCGCCGCTTCAAAGAAGGTGCTTCGGATAATTCCCATAGTCAGGTAAATAGCCGGACACATGGTCAGGATTACGATCAATACGATGTATTTCCGCACTTTCTTTTCCCGGTTCTTATCCACAAACTCTTTCCGCTGGAAATGCATCAGCCTCACACCGATAAACGTAGCCAGACTGATAAATACGGAATTGATGAAATAGAGGTAGAACGCGCCCAGAAAATAGATCAGATTGCCCGAAGCCAATCCGTAACCGGCCGTACAGAGAGGAGGCATCAGCGCAGTGGCAATGGCAACTCCCGGAATTACATTTCCTTTCTCCTTGGTAGAGAGGGCAACCACTCCGGCAAGTCCGCCGAAAAGTGCGATGAAAACGTCATAAATGGTCGGTGACGTACGCGCCAGCAGTTCCGACTGCGCCTCAGCGATGGGAGTGAAAAGAAAGAAAACAGTCGCCGTCGTGACACTGAATGCAGTTGTAATCAGGAAGCTCTTCAGGGAACGCTTCATCAACTCGAAATCGTTCATACCGACAGACAGCCCCACCCCCATAATCGGGCCCATCAACGGAGAAATCAACATGGCACCGATAATCACGGCCGTCGAGTTGACATTCAGTCCGAGTGAAGCCATGAAAATGGCAAAAATCAGAATCCAGAGATTAGCTCCTTTAAACTCAACTCCCTTGCGGATAGAGTCGACGGTTGCCAGTTCATTGTCCTTATCCTTTCTCAGATCGAGATACTCTCTCAGAAACGCCTTAATGGCAAAAATGTTTCGGTTGTCTGCCTTCATAACTATTTCTTCTTTATAATTCGGTTAATCACAGGAATCTGGCTCAGCGGTAAGTCTTTCCGAACAACATAAGCCATAAATATCAGCAACAATACAGTACGGAAAGCCAGACGGAGCACGATATTCTCAATGGGAACCCACTCTCCGATCACATAAAGCACTGCTGTAAACAGCACATACGTACCAAGGTGTTTCAGATCATAGTGAATGGGATATTTCTTCTGCCCGATCCAATAAGAAAGGATCGTAATCACAGCGTATCCAGCCACCGAAGCCCATGCCGAAGCCACAAATCCGTAAGTGGGGACAAGCATCACATTCATTCCTACAATGATGACACATCCGACAATGGAAAAATATGCTCCCCAACGGGTTTCGTCTATCAGCTTATACCAGAACGAAAGATTGAAATAGATACCTTTGAATATTTCCGCTCCGATCACGATGGCGACAACGCTCAGTCCCGCCCAATAATCAGGTGCCACCATATAACGCAAAAGATCCAGGTAAAACATTACCACCAGAAAAGCGAACATCGCAAAAATAAGGAAATACTTCATCGCCTGTGCATACATCCGGCGGTTATCCCCTTCCTTTTGTTTGCCGAACACAAAAGGCTCGTAGGCATAGCGGAAAGCTTGGGTGAACATGGCCATTACCATGGCAATCTTGGTGGCGGCCCCATAAATGCCGAGCTGCACCAATCCCTCCTGCCGGTCGGCAAAGAGAAAAGGATAGATAATCTTATCTACCGTCTGATTCAAAATGCCTACCAACCCGAAAATCAATATCGGGAAAGAATAGATAAGCATCCGCTTCAACAACTGTTTATCAACCCTGTAAGCGAAACCGCGAAGTTCGGGAATCAGACAAAAGAGCTGCAGACAGGTTGTTATCAGATTGGAAACGAAGATATACCCCACCAAATAGGTCGGGTTATAGAACCAATCGACCCAAGCGGGAAAGTGTTCATGCAACCACGGACACAGCAACAGGAAGAACAAGTTCAGAACAATGTTGGCAATGATGGAGACAAACTTAATGGCAACAAACTTAATGGGCCGCTTCTTGAAACGCAGATAAGCAAACGGAATGCACAGAAAAGCATCGAGTGCCATCACTATAATCATCATTCCGATGAAATCGGGATGATCGCCATATTCCAGAAGATGAGAGACCGGTTGGAGAAACGTCAGGCAGAGAATGGCAAATATCAGTGAAATGCCCCCTACCGAAATCAGTGAATTGGCATATACTTTCATCGGATCTTCTTCCGACTTATTGGCAAAACGGAAGAAACCGGTCTCCATACCGAACGTCAAAAGTACCATAATCAACCCGGCCCAGGCATACACATTGGTAACCACTCCGTATCCGCCGGACGCAGCCGGCAGAACTGCGGTATATAAAGGCACCAACAGATAGTTCAGGAACCTGCCAACCATACTACTCAACCCATACAAGGCTGTATCTTTTACCAGGGATTTTAATCCGGCCATGTTATTTTTGTGATTAATAGTGTTTCCACTAATCATTAAACAGTGTTTTCTGACTATTGTAGAGACTGCGCCCCAAATGCTTATAGGCGAGTTCCGTCACCTCACGTCCGCGGGGAGTACGCTTCAGGAATCCCTCTTTGATCAGGAACGGTTCGTAGACCTCCTCAATCGTTCCGGCATCTTCGCCCAGTGCAGTGGCAATAGTCGTAAGCCCCACGGGACCACCCTTAAATTTATCAATAATAGTACAGAGAATCTTGTTGTCTATCTCGTCCAGTCCGTATTTATCGATATTTAGCGCCTCAAGCGCATAGTTGGCTATCTCCGTATCGATAGAACCGGACCCTTTCACTTGTGCAAAATCACGCACCCTGCGCAGCAGCGCATTGGCTATACGAGGTGTCCCGCGGCTGCGCGAAGCAATCTCACCCGCAGCCTGAGACGAACAGGGCACATCGAGTATGCCGGCCGAACGGCTGATAATGTTGCTCAGAATATCGTCATCGTAATATTCCAGATGCAAGTTAATACCGAACCGGGCACGCAGAGGTGCCGTCAGTAATCCGCTCCGGGTAGTGGCTCCCACCAATGTAAACGGGTTCAGATCAATCTGGATACTACGCGCCGAGGGGCCCTTGTCGATCATAATATCGATCCGGTAATCCTCCATGGCCGAATACAGATATTCCTCCACTACCGGTGAAAGGCGGTGGATCTCATCGATAAACAGCACGTCGTTAGGTTCGAGACTGGTTAAGACGCCGGCCAAATCACCCGGTTTGTCGAGTACCGGTCCGGAAGTTACCTTAAATCCTACTCCCAGTTCGTTGGCTATAATGTTCGATAAAGTGGTTTTACCCAATCCGGGGGGCCGTGAAGCAATACATGGTCCAGTGCTTCTGCTCTCAAACGAGCTGCCTTGACAAAAATACGGAGATTATCTACCACTTTATCCTGTCCATTGAAGTCTTCGAAACTCAATGGCCGGAGGGCATTTTCAAAATCTCGCTCTCTGCTGGTCAGCTGATGATCACGTATATTAAAATCTTCTTCCATTCCTTTTTTATAAATAGGTAGCAAAGATATAGATTTCGCTACATAGTAAGGCAGAGTTTCACAGAGTTTTTCCTTTACGAAGTACGTTTAAGCTTTGTTTAGGCTAAGACAAGCCCAAAGATTCCTCCGACAAATCTGCCGTTCTTTATTGTCTGACTCCGGACAGCTGATCTCTTTCGCTGCACCGGAACTTATATCCCGTACAAAGTTTTCCAACGGTTCTCTCCCGGAAGCAGTTCAAGCCAATGGTTCTTCTGTCGGACATTTTCATTACACACTGGCCTCACTTCCGGTTCTGAAAGCCCATTTCTCCTCCGTTCAATGCGGATCATCGCCCCATATACAACTTCCGCTCCTCGTCCGTGAGCTTCTCTATGGAATAACGCAGCATAGTGCGGGGCATCACTTTGCTATATTTATCCAGAAACTGCAACAGCAGGGTCTTGTCCCGCTTTCCCATTTCACGCAGCATCCAGCCTATAGCCTTCCGCATCAAGTCATGTTTGTGTTGCAGCAACAATTCCGAAAGACGGAGAATATCGATGAAATCGTTATTCCGGATGAAGGTAACCGTAGATACGACAGCAATACGCTGATCCCACAGCAGAGTACTTTCCGCCAGCCGATAAAGATCATCACGCGACTTATCCTTTAGGTATTCACCCACAATATAAGGTGCCGACAGGTCCACAAGGTCCCAATTATTTATGCGCTCCGTCTGCGACAGATAAAAACGGTAGATCGCTTCCCGCTCCTCTCCACCACTTTTCTTAAACCGCTCCACCATCATCAGTAATGCACACAAACGACATTCATGCCATTCGGATTGTAAAAGCTCCGCCATCACCTCAAAAGGCGCGTTCTTATACTTCTTCGCTACAAGCCGGGTTGCAGGAACCACTATTCCAAGAAACCGGTCGCCTTCACCATATTGCCCCTTGCCGGTTTTAAAGAATCCGGGAAGATATTCCCTTTTTACCGGATCAATATAAGTCTCCAGTTCTTTTTGAATTTCTATCGCTTTCATCGGGATATTTGAGTCTACAAAGTTATATACGGACAAAAATAGTCAAAAAAGCCGCAATGAGTGGAAACATATTCTTAATTTTGTAGGAAAATTAACGGGCATATTTATGGTTTTAAATTACATCTGGATCGCATTCTTCGTGATTGCTTTCGTAGTTGCCGTCTGCAAACTTTTGTTCTTCGGCGATACCCAAATATTCACAGAGATCATCAACTCCACCTTCGATTCATCTAAAACGGCATTCGAAATCTCTCTCGGCCTGACAGGTGTGTTGTCGCTTTGGCTCGGTGTAATGAAGATTGGCGAGAACAGCGGCCTGATTAATGCCCTTTCACGCTGGCTGAGTCCGGTCTTCTGCCGCTTGTTTCCGGACATTCCGAAAGGACATCCGGTCATGGGATCTATTTTCATGAATATGTCCGCCAATATGCTGGGGCTTGACAATGCTGCCACTCCCATGGGACTGAAAGCTATGAAAGAGCTGCAAGAATTGAATCCGAAAAAAGACACAGCCAGCAACCCGATGATTATGTTCCTGGTGATTAACACTTCGGGACTGATCATTATCCCGATCAGCATCATGGTCTACCGGGCTCAAATGGGAGCGGCCCAACCTACAGACATCTTCATCCCTATCCTGCTAAGCACCTTCATCTCTACACTCGTAGGAGTCATTGCCGTCAGCATCTCCCAACGCATCAACCTGATAAACAAAGCTATATTGACACTAATGGGTTGCCTGAGCCTTTTCTTCGGCGGAATTATCTATCTGACAACTACACTTTCCCGTGAAGAGATGGGAGTTTATTCCACTCTGATTGCTAATGTAATCTTATTCTCGGTCATTTTACTGTTCATTATAGCAGGTATCCGGAAAAAAATCAATGTGTACGACTCCTTTGTCGAAGGAGCCAAAGAGGGATTCACCACTGCGGTCCGGATCATCCCCTATCTGGTGGCTTTTCTCGTTGGAATCGCTGTTTTCCGCACCTCGGGTGCCATGGATATACTGGTCGGCGGCATTGGGGCAATCGTAGAATTTTGCGGACTGGACACCAGCTTTGTGGGAGCACTGCCAACGGCCTTAATGAAGTCACTGAGCGGCAGCGGTGCCAATGGCCTGATGATCGACACCATGAAACAGTTTGGACCCGATTCATTCGTCGGACGTGTCAGTTGTGTCGTTCGCGGTGCATCGGACACCACTTTCTATATTTTAGCAGTATATTTTGGAAGCGTAGGCATCACAAAAACACGTAATGCGGTCACGTGCGGACTGATTGCCGACTTTGCCGGAATTATTGCAGCCATTTTAATCAGTTACTTATTTTCTTTTAAAAGAACATCAACAAGAATTAGGTATCCAAGGGCTATCTCCGGCAGAAATCCGTAACGACAGTTCGGCAGTATTGGGATGGTTGAAAGTACCGGAGTGTCTAAAGTAGTCATTCACTTAGAGATATTCCGTCAAAGAGCTATTATGACAGTTGACTTCACAAACTTTACCATGTTTTGCATACACCAAAAATTCTGATGTTAACTTCTCCAAAGACTCTGACAACTAGAGTCCAGAAAAAGTATACCTAAAAAATCTACTAAAGGAAGACAGATTATTCCGATAATAAACATCTTACATTATAAAATCTTGTTTCAAAAGACGTACATCTTTTGAAACACAATCTTTAGTTCTCGCACAGAATATATGTAAAAGGGATAAATGACTGATTGTTACAACGATGCAGAAATATTTGCACAGACAAAAAAAGCGTCTTATCTTTGTTGCATCAGATGTACGTTTTTTGAAACACAATTGTGTATTCAAGACCGTTATATCTGATTGTAATACACAAACTTACGCATAATAAAAGTGGTATCAAACAGCCTTTCCTGACTCATACGAAGATGTATAGGTCCGCAATGCATCTTTGATACGATTATTCACTTTAATATCATAGTATATGAATAGAACTTTTATTATGCGAGAGTGTCTCGGTAAAGCCTTATGGCTGTGTTTTTGCCTTTCGATAGCAGGATGTGCCGAAGATGACAGAATGACTCCCCTGTCGGCTGACAGCGGGGATACTGCCGACGAGCTAATTCCCATCCATATCAGTCTGACGGGTGACAACGACTATCATTCTTCCTCTTTTAACGACGCTTCGACCCGTAGCCACTCTCCCCTGATCGCCGAATG
>ENA-OQIF01000079-OQIF01000079.1-human-gut-metagenome-genome-assembly--contig:-NODE-79-length-55230-cov-6.966935_pt1 | contig 55230 bp, 50 predicted proteins | sample MGYA00242574_ERZ504738 | MGnify/ENA primary metagenome ERZ504738 (study PRJEB26092, sample SAMD00036437) | human gut metagenome | host: Homo sapiens | study: EMG produced TPA metagenomics assembly of...
TCTCACGACAGGTCACCGAAGATAATTGGATTTTTGCAAAAAGAGGAGTAGTGTATCGTCGAAGGATGTGTTATACTCAGTCCATGGAACAATTATGAACTTTATTGTTACTCGGCAGGGTTTGGGGTAGGCACGCCCCAACAAGAAGCACTTCGGAAACGCACGAGCGTTGCAGAAGTGTAGTCCCGGAGGAACACAGAATTTTCAAGAATTGAAAATTTGTGTCCACGGGACGGTTCTTGCCCTCTACAACTGCGCTCAAAATCAACTCTCGACAAATGTTTCCGAATTGTTAAGACGCAAAAAATAAGTAGAGGGACTCTGCTCATGTATGGGAGTCACCGTTCACACCGAACGCAGTTCCTGCCCCTGTTTGTGTAGCGGCGTTGACGAAAAGTCGGTATCACGTCCGGTCGGCTTATGAAATTTTCAAGGTATGTTTCCCATAAAGAAAAATACCGCCCAAGCAGCGCAGCGATGGATTTTGTCGGGGTGAATCGGCGGCAAAACGATCGGGTGTGTTGAGGGGCGGTTAATCTTTCAGGGATGATCCACGGCGAGGCAGTGTTCAAAATGAACACGACCACATCTTGTGGATGATTTCAAACCAATCCACAAAATCGGTGGGATTTGTGATAGAGAATATCATGGTTTGCAGGGTGCGTCAAGATGGTTTTGTGAAATTTATTGCGATAAAGTTGTGATAGTAGGATTTATATTTAACACACGGCAAGAAACAATTTCCGTTTCGCACATTGTAATGTTCGCAGAAAAAACTTATAATGCTTTTGAACCTGTAGGACACACAAAAACGCGGAAAAAGAGAGGGAATCATGAGGAAACTGTTCCTTTTGGAAGATGATCTGAGCCTGATCAGTGGGCTGACCTTTGCATTCAAGAAACAGGGCTTTGCACTGGATACAGCCCGGACGCTGGCAGAAGCCGAGGTGCTGTGGTCAGACAGAAAATATGACCTGCTGGTGCTGGATGTTTCCCTGCCGGATGGCTCTGGCTTCGATTTCTGCCAGAAGGTGCGGCGCACATCCAACGTGCCGATTCTGTTCCTGACCGCTTCGGATGAGGAAATGAATATCATCATGGGGCTGGATATGGGCGGGGATGATTACCTGACCAAGCCGTTCAAGCTGGGTGTTCTGTTGTCGCGGGTCAATGCACTGCTTCGCCGTGCAAATGCGTCCAGCGCAGGAGAAACCGTACTGGAATCGGGCAGCATCACCGTCCGGCTGTTGCAGGGGCAGGCGTACAAAAACGGAATCTTGCTGGAACTGACCGGCGCAGAGTACAAGCTGCTCTGCTTCTTTATGCAGCATCCGAATGCCGTGCTATCCAAGGAACAAATTCTGGATGCACTGTGGGACTGCGATGGGAATTACATTGACAGCAGTGCCTTAACAGTGTATATCCGGCGGCTGCGGATGAAGATTGAGGACGACCCCGGCAAACCGCAGATGCTGCTGACTGTCCGCGGCATGGGCTATAAATGGAATGGGTAAAGGTGCCGTATGAAAGTATTCGCAAACCGGGAGATCCGAAATTTGTTCCAAGCCGTGCTGGCGGTCTGGGCGGTGGCATTGGCTCTCACGCAGGGCATCGTATGGTATGCAACGCATGTATTTTCTTTCGGGTTACTATTGATTTTTCTGCTTCTGGGCGGCTGCCTCTGGGGCGTTCTTTTCTGCTATTTCCAAAGGCAGAGCGCGCTTCTGGAACAGGCAGTCCAGCAAATCCAAAGCTGTCTGGATGGCAACCCGGATGCACGACTGGACTGCGACCGGGAGGGAGAACTTTACCGTCTGTTTCACGCCGTTAATGCATTGGTGGCAGTTCTGAGCGCACACGCAGACAACGAGCAACGGGAGAAGCGTTTTTTGAAAAATACCATTGCAGATATTTCGCACCAGCTCAAAACACCGCTGGCGGCGTTGAATATCTACAACGGTCTGCTTCAGGACGAAGCTGTTTCGCCGTCGGAGGTCAAAGAGTTTGCAGACCTGTCCGAACAGGAGTTGGACCGCATCGAAACGCTGGTGCAGAATCTGCTCAAAATCACCCGGCTGGATGCCGGTTCGGTCGTCTTGGAGAAGAAAAACGAAAATGTTGCTGAAATGGTGCAGGACATCGCACGGCAATACAACTATCGTGCAGAGCAGGAACAGAAAAAGCTTGTTCTGTCCGGCTCAGAGGCGGTTACACTTTGGTGCGACCGTGACTGGATACAGGAAGCTGTGGACAATCTTGTAAAGAATGCCCTTGACCACACAAAGAGCGGAGATACGATTCAGGTAGAGTGGAATGCACTGCCGTCCATGGTTCAGATCAAAGTGCGCGACAACGGCAGCGGTATCCACCCGGAGGATTTGTACCATATCTTCAAACGGTTTTATCGCAGCCGCTTTTCACAGGATACACAGGGCATCGGGCTAGGTCTGCCGCTGGCAAAAGCCGTTGTGGAAGCCCATCACGGCACCATTGAAGTAGACAGCGAGCTGGGAAAGGGCACGACCTTTACTCTGAATTTTCCGATTCCTACAAAATTGTAGGCTGGGTGTAGGCTTGCAGTAAGGTTGACGTGTTATCCTTTTCTGCACAGACAGAGATAATCCGTCTGAATCGAAGGAACCTGCAAAGTGAGGGATACACTATGGAACTTTTAGAAGTCAACCACCTCTGTAAGACCTACGGCAGCGGAGAAACCGCTGTCCATGCGCTGAAAGATGTTAGCTTTTCAGTGCCGAAAGGCGAATATGTGGCGGTCGTTGGCGAATCCGGCTCCGGCAAAAGCACCCTGCTCAATCTGATTGGCGGACTGGATACGCCGACTTCCGGCAAGGTGCTGATTGATGGCAAGGATGTTTTTGCCATGAAAGACCGGGAGCTGACGATCTTCCGCCGCCGCAATATCGGTTTTATCTTTCAGGCATTCAACCTCATCCCGGAACTGACCGTAGAACAGAACATCCTGTTCCCGGTGCTGTTGGACTACCAAAAGCCGGACAGGGCATATCTGGAAGAACTGCTGACCGTGCTGAATCTGAAAGACCGTCGGAAGCATCTGCCAAGTCAGCTTTCCGGTGGGCAGCAGCAACGGGTAGCCATTGGCCGCGCCCTGATGACCCGCCCTTCCCTGATTTTGGCGGATGAGCCGACCGGCAATCTGGACACCCAGAACACCAGCGAGGTCATTGCCCTGCTGAAAGAAACATCCCGGAAATACGAGCAGACCATCCTGATGATCACCCACAACCGCAGCATTGCGCAGACGGCAGACCGGGTGTTGCAGGTATCGGACGGCTGCCTGACCGATTTTGGGAGGTGCCGGGAATGAGCAGCACAGAAATGAAAAGCTATCTGAGCCTGATCCCGATTTCTGCCAAGGTACGCAGACGGCAGAACCGCATGACGATTTTGTGCATCGTCCTTGCGGTGTTTCTGGTCACGGCGGTGTTCAGTATGGCAGATATGGCGATTCGGATGGAAACCTCAAACCAGCTGAACAAAACGGAAACTGGCATATCATGGTAAAGGACATCTCCCCTGAAACAGCCGCAGAGCTTGCCGCACAGGAGGATGTTGCTGCATTTTCGGCGTATAGCGACATCAACGCTTCCCTTACGGAAAACTACTTTGCCGGAGATAAACGTGCCGCACTGGTAGGAGCAGATGATGCAATCCTTCAAATCTTTCCGGGAATGCAGTGCAGCACTGCCCCGGCGGATGGCGAAGTGCTCGTGACAGCAAACATCCGGGATTGGCTGGATGTTACGGTCGGTACAGCGATTCCGCTGACGCTCCCGGATGGAAAGACCATTTCGCTTACTGTCGCAGGCTTCAATGAGGATACCTCCGATGCGAACCAGTATGATGCTGTTGTGCTGGTGATGAACCGCAGCACATTTTCTCAGATTGCCGCACAGGTAGAAGAATCCTTTGAAACACAGTATTTCATCCAGTTCAAGCCACGTACCAATTTGCGGCAGTCCATTGTGAACATCGAAAACAAGTACGGAATTTCAGAAGAAAAAATCTCCGAAAATACTTACCTGATGGCGTTGAACGCAAGCAGCAACAACGATTATATTGTAGGCTTATATGCGGTAGCGGCTGTGTTGGCTGGCATGGTCGTCCTTGCCGGAATTTTTATGATCACAGGCAGCATCAACAGCAATGTAGCTCAGCGTACCAGCTATTATGGAATGCTGCGTTGTCTTGGGGCAGGAAAAAATCAGGTTCGGATGCTTGTCCGGCTGGAAGCTCTTTTCTGGTGTAAAACTGCTGCTCCAGCAGGATGTGTGCTGGGAATCGTTTCCACATGGGGATTGTGTTCCTTTCTGCGTGGATTTATCGGCGATGAGTTCAGCTCTTTACCAGTGCTTGGCATCAGCCCGGTCGGTATTCTCTGTGGTTCCGTGCTGGGACTTATCACGGTTTGGTTCGCGGCATCTTCTCCGGCACGGCGGGCGGCAAAAGCTTCTCCGATCACGGCAGCAACAGGGAATGCGGTGGAAAATGCAGCGGATTCTCCGTGTCATTCTCGGTTGTTTGGAAGTCGTGCAGAGCTTTCTTTGGGCGTGAGCCATGCAACCTCGTCCAAAAAGAACTTGCTTCTGATGACAGGTTCCTTTGCGTTAAGCATTCTCCTGTTTTTGAGCTTTTCGGTTTTGCTTCGATGGGTTGGATTTGCGCTGAATCCGTTGCAGCCCTACACACCGGACTTATCGGTGGCTGAAACATCCGGGCAAAATGTCCTTGACCCGGTGCTGGTGGAGCAGCTGGATGCTCTGCCGGAAGTCAAACACGCATTCGGGCGGATGTATTGCCCGCTCCCGGCGGAATATCAGGGAAAACAGGGGCCCATCGACCTGATTTCATACGATACGATACAGTTTGGCTGGGCGAAAAAAGACCTGATTGGCGGAACCCTTCCGCAGGAGCCGGAGGATGGCACATACCCTGTGCTGACGGTATTCGACAAAAGCAACTCCCTGACCGTGGGTGATACCATTCAGCTGGAGGATGCAAAGCTCACAGTCGTGGGTGTATTGGACGACAGCCCGTTCAGCAGTACCGATTCCCCGACTGTTATCTGTACCGAAGAAACCTTCCATCAGCTGACCGGGCAGAACCGCTATGCGGTGATCGATATTCAACTAGAAGATACCACAGCAGACGCAGCCATTGCTCAAATACACACCCTGCTGAGCGACACGTTAAACAAGCAGGTTATTTTTTCCAACCGAATCGAAGGAAATCGGATGATACAAAGCACCTACTGGGCGTTCCATCTGGTGGTCTATGCGTTTCTCATCGTGATTGCAGGAATCACCATTCTGAACATCATCAACAGCATTTCCATGAGCGTGTCGGCGCGAATGAAGCAGTATGGCATCCTGCGTGCCATCGGGATGGATGATGCACAGCTGAAACGCATGATCTCTGCCGAAGCTGGCACCTATGCGGTGTCCGGTCTTGTGGTGGGCATTGCGCTGGGTCTTGTGCTGAATCGGAAGCTGTATATCCTGCTCATCACCCATTATTTCGGTGCAGCGTGGCAGGTGCCGTGGAGCTGTCTTGCCGTGATTGTCGTAGTCGTGCTGGCGGCTGTGGTGCTGGCAGTATATAACCCGGTCAGGCGAATCCTCATGCAGCCCATTACTGCAACCATCAGTGAATTATAAGCCAGAACAACAGATGCCCACCAGCTTATGGCGAAAACCATAGGTCGGTGGGCATCTGATTTACGAAAAGAATTAAATGCTGTTCGCTGATTTTTCCATTGCAAACCGTTGTAAAATATGGTATATATTATACGAAACTACATTTTGAAAGAACCGTTCGCCGTTTAATGATGTGTAAAGTGAGGTGCCTGCCATGACCGCCGTGATCTATGCCCGCTATTCCAGTGACAACCAGCGCGAAGAATCCATTGAAGGTCAGATCCGGGAATGCACCGCCTATGCGGAAAAGAACGGCTTCACGGTGGTGAAGCATTACATTGACCGTGCTATCTCCGCCAAGACCGATAACCGCCCGCAGTTCCAGCAGATGATTAAGGACAGTGAGCGTGGCATCTTTGACATCATCATTGTCTGGAAGCTCGACCGCTTTGCCCGAAACCGCTACGACAGTGCCCGGTACAAGACTCAGCTGAAGCGAAACGGCGTGAAACTGGTATCGGCAACGGAAGTCATTTCGGCTGGCCCGGAGGGCATTATTCTGGAGTCGGTGCTGGAGGGCTATGCCGAATATTACTCGGCTGACCTGTCCGAAAAGGTCGTGCGCGGCATGACCGAAAATGCTCTCAAGGGTATTTATAATGGCGGCACGATTCCGTTCGGATACATGATCGATGAGACCCGGCATTACCAGCCCGACCCGTTGTTGGCTCCGTATGTGGAGCAGACATTCCAGAAGTATGTGGACGGTGCGACCATGACTGACCTGCGGGATTGGTTAAAGGCACACAACATCAAAAATTCAATGGGCGGGGAGATGTCCTACAATACGATTCAGCGGATGCTGAGTAATCGACGGTACATCGGCGAATTGCGTTTGCGGGATGTGGTACAGCCCAATGCAATCCCGGCATTGGTATCGGAAGAGCTGTTCAACAAGGTGCAGGAAAAGCTGGCGAAAAATAAAAAGGCCCCTGCCCGTCATAAGGCAGAGGAAAGCTATCTGCTCACCACCAAGCTGTACTGCGGTAAGTGCGGTGCACTGATGTTCGGAGAAAGCGGTGTCAGCCACACCGGGAAAATGTATACCTACTACAAGTGTGCTGCTGCCAAGAAGAAAAAGACCTGCGATAAAAAGGCCGTGCGGAAACAGTGGCTGGAAGATCTGGTGGTCAACGAAACCATGAAGCTGGTGGAAGATGACGCTTCCATGAATGCCATCATTGCCAAAGTCATGGAATTGCAAAATCAGGAAAGCACGGATTTGCCCATCTATGAAAAGCAGTTGAAGGAAACGGAAATCGGCATCACAAATATGCTGAACGCTATCCAGATGGGCATTCTGACCAGCTCCACCAAGGAGCGGCTGGAAGCTCTGGAAGAGCAGAGGAAGGAACTGCAAGCCCGCATTGCAGAGGAACGGCTGGCCAAGCCGAAGATGAAAGAAGAGTTCGTCCGGTTTTGGCTGCTCCGCTTCCGCAAGCTGGATATGACCCAGCCGGAGCAGCGGCAGGCACTGGTGGATACCTTCATCAATGCCATCTATCTCTATGATGATAAGGTGCTTATTACCTTTAACTATAAGGAAGGTACAGAAACGGTCGCTTTCGGGGAAGCCGTGAAAGCGGAGAAAAGTTCGGATATGAGTGCGCGAGGTGCACCAGATATTGAACGTCAAATCGTAAGATTTGACGTTCTTTTTTGTTGTGTAACCCCGAAAATTCGGGGTCTGCACGGTCAATGCACGATTTTTGCACGATTGGCTTTTTCGTTGGAATCCTCTGCATGGGCTGGAATTGCTTTGAAATGCGTGGTAAATTTTGCATCAGGTCAGCAGAGCCAGACGGAGCTGCGCCTTTACTTCGGGGTCAGCGTTCTTCAGAAGTTCCAGCAGAGCAGTCATAGAGATGGTCGGTTCGCCTTCGGCGGGTACAGCCTGCGGGCTGGGGCTTTCCTGTTTGGCGTAGAAACCTTCCTCAAACTTCCTGCCCAGTTCCACACGAGAGGATTGCTGGATATGGGCGTAGGTGTTTACCAGCATATCTGCCGTGGCGTGTCCGGCAGTTCCTTGAACAGCTTTCACATCGCCGCCGGAGATCATCAACTACGCCAAGACCCGCGACGTTTACGCGGGCTACCACAAGGCCGGGTACTCCAAGAAATTTCTTGCAGAGCATGAAAGTGAGATCACGATCCACAAGGCCGCAAAGAACTATTTTGATGGACTGGGCTTCAAGAAGCTGCCCACCATCAAGGCGCTGAATACCGAGTACGCCGAGCTGCTGGCGGAGAAGAAAGCGGCCTACGCCGACTACCGAAAAGCCCGTGAGGAAATGAAAGAGCTGCTGACGGCCAAGGCCAATATCGACCGTATCCTGGAGTTGGACAAGGAGCAGGAGGAAGCGAATGAACGACGGGAAAAAGAGGCGGAGCAGCGCTGAGCTGCCCGCCCACAAGCGATTTGAAAAATCGCGCAGCCGATGGATTTATCCATCGTTCCAGAACACAGTTTTTGTGTTCTGCGGGGATTGGGGCAGCGCCCCAACAAGCATGAAACAGGCGGGCTCCGTGTAAACGGAATCCGCCTGTTTTCGCAAAGTGGGTGCCTCTTTGCCCTGCTTGCCAAGTTATCCCGAAATCGTTATGGCTGCGTCTTGTCCTCGTTTCCGGTTTGCCTTTTCTGCTCTTATTTCTCGATTTTTCTCAAAATGCCGATATCCTGCCAGCCGGAGCAGAGCAGCTCCGTGCGCTTCTCACAACGGAAGCCCATCTGTGCGGCGGCGTCGGAAACTTCGTTTTTAAGTACGCCCATATCCATGCCCTGCATATAGTAGGGCAGATACCCCAGCGTCATGTCCCACGGACCGGTGTAGTCGGGGGCTATTCCCTCAGAGTCAACTCTCTGCACGCCGTTTTTTATATCTGATGATACCGCTTAAAAGCCCTGTCCCATTTTTCCATTTCCTGCGTTATATAGATATGGCGCAGGAAACGGATCACTTTGTTTCCAGCAGCTTTTGTATTGCGGCTGGCGTATCCCCGAAGGTCTGCCGGAAAACCGCATAAAAGTTGCTGATGCCGTTATAGCCAACCTTCTCCGCCACATCCTGAATAGAAAGGGTATCATCCTCCAACAGATCAAGGGCCCGCTCCATGCGCAGGGTGCGGACATATTCCGCAACGCTTTTTCCCTCGGTCAACCGGAAGCCTTTTTGCAGCTTGTTCTTGTTGACGCCGACCTTCCTGCAAAGGTCAATGACCGCAGGCGGGTGCTTAAGACTGGCTTGCAGGATAGTCTTTGCCTTTTCTACCGCACGAATCTCGTTCTCGTCGAGATAGACCGGCGGCTGTGCGGATAGCTGCTGCACAAGGTCGATCAGATACCCGGCCGCCTCCAGCCCAAAACCCTTCAGCCATGTATCAAAGGCAAGCCCTGTCAGGCGGCATTGCTCAATGCGGCGGTAGATGGACACCAACTCCGGCGCATGAAGGTCTGCGCCGTGTATGGTGTTCTTTGCATCTTTCCAAAAGCTGTCATAGAGAGGGATATTGTTCTCCGCGAAAAACTGCTCCTGAAAATACAGTCCCTGAAAACGTAACCGCTGCCCTCCGGGAACTTTCATAAAGAACGGCACTGGCGAATCAAAGACGAAGCAGTTGACGCCCTCGCCGAAGTGAATTGTCTGATCTCTCTGTGTGTAGGCTTCCACGGTCCCCTGCTCGCTCAGCCCGATTCCTACATAGCGCTGACTAAACTGACTGCGGATGATTGTATCCTTCGGATAGGTAAAGTCCGCGTCCGCTGCGGAAAAGCTGTGCAGATCGCCCCAGAAGCGAACCTTGGAGTGCTGCCTCGGAAACACATAGCGAAAGCCGTTTACTGCGTCCTTTCGTAGGCCACCGAGCGATATATAGTAGTTCAGCATTTCCTCGATGCTGTGTATTGTAACCATCTTGCCGTTCCTCTCTTTCTGTTTTGGCACACCGTTTTCTGTTTTGGAACAAATTTCGGTTAGCAATAGGCAACTCGCAGATGTGATTATATCACAAAACAGCCGTTAATTCAACGATTTCCGCAAATTTTGCACAACATCAGCTTATTTCTGAGGCACTTTCCGAGCCGTTGACAATACAGCGACCATGCGTATAATGATTACCGGTTAAGCTCGTCTAACCAACAATCATTTTGCTTGCGGTGGCTGCTCTTGAGCGTTGCGCCGCTGAGAAAGGAGTTCTATGCAAGAAGCAAAGAAAAATGTCATTCTTCGCGTGTTCCGAACGGCGCATTGCCCTCCGGGAAAGTATTTCTTCGGCGTGACCTGCTCTGCGCTCAGCGTCCTGCTGTCCGGCGTACCGTTCTATACGGTCTACCGGATCATCCGGCTTTTTCTGCTGGCATCGCTTGATGGTGCGGCTGCTCCGACCCACGAGATATGGATGTGGGCAGCAGTCACGATAGGAAGTATCGTGCTGGGCATCGTGCTGTCTGTAATCGGCAGCTTTTCCTGCCATGCCTGCGCATTCAATGCACTCTATGACCTGCGTATGCGCCTCCTCGACCACATGGGACGGCTAAACCTCGGCTTTTACACAGGCGGTCAATCCGGCGCAACGCAGAAGATGATGAATGAGAATATCGAAAAGATGGAAAATATCATTGCCCACGATGTTTCCAATATTTTCGGCGCGGGGCTGTTGCTGGCAGCTTTGGCCGTGCTGATGTTCTCACTCAACATTCCGCTGGCACTGACGATCTTTATCGCTCTCGTGCTTGCGTTTCTCATCCAGTTTTCCGCTTTCGGCGGAAAGCAGGGTCAGAAGATATGGAGCGACCTGAACCGTTCCTCCACCGAGCTGGATGCAGCGTTTTCTGAATATGTGGCGGGCATGGAGGAAGAAAAAATCTTCGGCAGACCTGAAGCGGCAGCCCGCCGCCTGACAGGGCTGGTGGAGAAGAACAGGGAGCATTGGAAGGTCTATCTGAAGCGTGTCACGCCGATTTTCGGCGCATATAAGACCATCACAATCTCCGTGCTGGCGTTCCTGCTTGTTTCCGGCTGCGCATTGCTGTACCTGTATCCCGGCGACCATGAGCTTATGATGGAGCTGTTGATGTTCCTGATAGTCGGTCCCGCCTGCATCAGTCCCTTGATGGAACTTGTGGAGTTCGGAGCAGATTTGCGGAACCTGGCAGTACGCATGGATCAGATTGACGAGGTGCTGAATATGCAGCCCATATCCGAGGGAACGGAGACTGCCCCAAAGGGTGGAGCTGAAATTGTGTTTCAGGATGTGAGCTTTTCCTATCAGAACGCTGCCGACCCTTTGCGCCGCATGGCGCTGGATCATCTGACAATAAAAATTCCTGCCGGGAGCTTCGCCGCGCTGGTAGGACCATCCGGGGGAGGAAAATCCACGGCAGGGCAACTCATCGCCCGTTTTTGGGATGTGGAGAGCGGATCTATCACCATCGCTGGACATGACATCCGGGAGTATTCAATGGAAGCCTTGATGAATGCCGTTGCCTTTGTTTTTCAGGACACGCACATCTTTGCGGAGAGTGTTTATAACAATATCGCCATGCACCGCAAGGTTCACCGCGAGGATGTGGAGAAGGCGGCAAAGGCGGCAAGATGCCATGATTTCATTCTCTCATTTCCAAATGGCTATGATACCAAACTGGGTGACGGCGGGCATAAGCTGTCGGGCGGCGAGGCGCAGCGTATCGCCATTGCAAGGGCGATATTAAAAGATGCACCCATCGTCGTGCTGGATGAGGCGATGGCTTTTACCGACGCGGAAAACGAGCTTGCACTGCGGGAAGGCATGGCGGAGCTTTTGAAAGGGAAAACCGTGCTGATGATTGCCCATCGGCTTTACTCCATTCAGGATGCAGACTGCATCTTTGTGTTGGAGAACGGGAAACTCAGGGAGCACGGCTCACATACCGAACTGCTGAAAGCAAATGGCCTGTATGCACATCTTTGGGCAATTCAGAACGAAACCGAAAGTTGGCAGATGAAGGGAGAACCTGCCTATGTTTAAGATGATCCGGCAATTTACCTTCCACCATCCGAAACAGATCATTGCTCCGACGCTGTGGCTGTTTCTCTCGCAGGCATTCAGCATTCTCCCCGCGATCCTTGCATACATGGCGATCTATCTCTTAGGGCAGGCGTTTTATCCGCCATATACACTGGATATTGCGCTGCTGATTAAAATTGCGGTGATAGGGATTGCCTATGTCCTTCTGCAATATGTTGTGGAGCTGATCTCCTATTACAACACCTATGGACGCGCATATCACGACACGGCAGACAAGCGTATTACATATATTCAAAAGCTGCGCCGTCAGAACCTCGGCTTCTTTTCCTCGAAGGAATCAGGGGAACTGATTAGCTCCTTTGCAAGTGATTTTGCCAATGTGGAGTACACCATGTGCTTCTGGCTGCCTTATCCCATCGGTATAGGCTTTCTGTTGCTGCTTTCCTTTGTTTGTATGTTGTTCTTTGACTGGCGCATGGCGGTTGCGATTTTTGCAATGCTGTCCATCTGCACGATCCTGATGCTGCAAATTGCAAAGGTCAAGGAAAAACATAGCCGCTCCGTTATGGAGGCCAAGACAAGAGCTGCAACGCAGCTCAACGAATACCTGCACGGCATGAAAGATCTCAAAGCCTACCACCGTACCGGCAGCGGCTTCGAGGCGCTGAAAAAAGCGTTTTCTGATTTGCGCAGGGAATCCCTGCTGGACGAGGCCGTTGCAGGCAGCCTTTCCACTCTGTGCGCTTCGTTGGTCAAATTCGTTGTTCCCGTGACGGCGACAGTGGGGCTGTATCTGCTGATGGGCGGCAGTCTTACCATATTGGATTTCGCAGGCTTTCTTGTGATTGCCACAAAGCTGACCGAACCGGCGCTTACCCTTGTGAGCAGCATTTCAGCGCTGCGGGGCATGGCTCTCTCCGGTGAGCGGCTGGACAAGGTGATGACGATGCCCGACCCTTCTGGCGAGGACAAAATCTCCCATGGCGACAGCTATGCGTTTGACAGCGTTTCCTTCCACTATGCAGCGGATAGCAACGTGATCCATGGCGTGAGCTTTGAAACACCGGCAGGGGCACTCACTGCTCTGGTAGGACCCTCCGGCAGCGGTAAATCGACGCTTCTGCGGCTAATGGCGCGGTTCTGGGACTATCAACAGGGGCAGGTGCGGTTTGCCGGAAAAGAGCTTCGCAGCATCGCGCCGGAAAGCCTGCTTTCGCAGGTGTCTATGGTGATGCAGAACGCCTATCTGTTCCGGGGTACGATTCGGGAGAACCTATGCTTCGGGAATGAGTGCATCACCGAACAGCAGATGCTCGACGCCTGCCGAAAAGCACGCTGCCACGACTTCGTCTCCGCCTTACCGGAGGGCTATGATACGGTGGTAGGCGAAGGCGGCGCAACCCTGTCCGGGGGCGAGCGGCAGCGTATTTCGCTGGCAAGAGCGTTTTTGAAAGATGTCCCGATCCTGCTTCTGGACGAGCCTACCGCATCCCTTGACGCGGACAATGAAGCGATGGTGCAGAGAGCGTTGGATGAAATATCCAAAGAACGCACCATCATTATGATCGCACATCGGCTGAAAACCGTGCGCGGCGCACAGCAGATCCTTGTTCTTGAAAACGGAAGGATCACACAAAAAGGAACCCATAACCAGCTTGTCGGGACAGACGGACTCTACTCACGACTGTGGGAATTGCAAAATCAGGCTGGAAACTATACTTTCAAACAATCTTAGGAGGAGAAACATGAAATCAAAATTTTTGAATCTCAAGGAGTTCGTCCTTGTTCTGCTGTTGGCCTGCTTGGAAACAGTAATCGGTCTTGTTGCTGCGATGCCTTTTGCAGCAAATCTTCAACTGGTATATTTTCTCGTTCCGGGACTTACGGGCTTGATTAACGGCATTATATATGTGCTTTTGATTAAAAAGTGCCCAAAAGTGGGGACGCAGTTTATCATTCCGTTTGTTTACGGGCTGTTATTCCTGTTTTCCGGCAGCGTCTATGTGTTTATGTTTTTTGCAATCTTAGCAGTGGCGAATGAACTGATTATGATAGGGGGATGCGGGAAAAAAGTACGTCAGGCAATTCCCCACGTCCTCACATGGAGCCTTAATTCAATGGGTAGCACTCTTACTATACTTCTCTTCCGGGACAGTATGGTGCAGACCTATGTGAAAATGGGGATGAGTGCAGTTGATGCTGAGGCGGCGGTGTCTTCTGTTGAGGGATTCTGGTTAGCTCCGCAAAATATTGCTATTGCGCTGGCCGCCGCTGCAATCTTGTCGGTTGCCGGATATGCGTTGGGTATGAAAATGTTCAGCAAGCACTTTAAGCCTGCCGGAATCGCATGATGGGAGCATACAGACAGGTACGTTTTCAAGCAAATCCGCTCACATGGTTGCTTCTGTGTTTGACGGGAATCATGTCGATTATTCTGGTACACTCTGAAATAGGCGGCTTGTGCCTTGCTGTGTTTTGCATTGCCATACATCTTTTGACAGGTCACTCAGACAAAGCGATTCCCTATTCTGTGTGCTACCTTGTTTTTACGGGTATCGCTTGGGGCGGAGTAAGACTTGTAGAAAGTGAGGTAGCCTTTTCGGTCAGTTCCATGTTGGCAAGTCTCGGTGTCCTTGGCAGAAAATCCATCATTCCTCTGTCCTTTGCTATCTGCCTTGCGAAAGAGCCTACCGGTTCTCTGCTTGCCTCCTTACAGGCAATGCGGCTCCCGAAGGCGGTGGGAATCGGGCTTGCCGTGCTGTTGAGGTTTTTCCCGACGATTGGCAGCGAGTATCGGGCGATCCGTGCATCACAGCGGTTTCGCGGGATCGGGGTAGGCGTGGTTCACACGCTTACCCATCTCCCCTCAACGGTGGAATACATACTGATCCCACTGATCCTGCGCACGACAAAAGTCGCCGAAGAACTCTCTGCCTCCATGACGGTGCGTGGAGTACGCTTTTCGGGGGAAACAATTTCCTACCGTCCTGTGCGCTTTACGGGAAAGGATTCTGCGCTCTGCGCGATGGCAGTTTTGATTCCCGCGGCTGTGTTTCTGCTGGAAAGGAGGGGCGTCTTTTGATTGAACTGAAAAACCTCTCCTTTTCCTATGAGAACTCAAGTGAAGCAAAGGGACAGCTCAGAGGTATCGACCTTCATGTAAAAAAGGGCGAGTTGGTAATCCTGTCCGGCAGAAGCGGCTGCGGCAAGACGACGCTGACCCGTATTCTCAACGGGCTTTGCCCCGGCTTTTATCCGGGAAAGCTGGAGGGCGGCTACTCCCTTGACGGTGAGGACGCACTGAAAATGCCCATCCATCGTTTGGGGACGATGGTGGGAAGCGTCTTTCAGGACCCTCGCAGCCAGTTTTTCGCCACCAACACGACGGATGAGATTGTGCTGGGGATGGAGAACATCCCACTGGCGCGTCCAGTCATGCAGGAGCGTCTGAACACGGTTTGCAAACAGATGAACATTGAACGCCTGATCGGCCGAAGGATACTCCCTCTGTCCAGCGGCGAAAAGCAGCTTATCGCCATTGCCTCCGTCTGTGCAATGGAACCGAAGGTTATCGTCCTGGATGAGCCGTCCGCAAATCTGGACAGCGAAGCGATGGTGCGCCTCGGCGCGCTGCTCTATCGGATGAAAACGGCGGGGCATACGATAATCCTCTCGGAGCACCGGTTCCATTATGTGCGGGATTCCTTTGACCGGCTTGTTTTCATGGAGGATGGTGCGATTTCCGCCGTCTATGACCGGAAAGACGCCCTGTCCCTTACAGCGGAGCAGATGACGGCGATGGGACTTCGTCCCTTTGACGCACCGGCATTTCGCGTAGGCGGAGCATACCGGCAGAATCAGGACGACGCCTTGCAGGTGTCCGCAATCTCCTGTATGCTGGACAGCCAGCAAATTTTGGAGGAAGTGAGCTTTGCCGCACAGAGCGGAAAGATACTTGCCATCGCCGGACCCAACGGCGCAGGCAAATCCACGCTTTGCCGCATCATCACAGGTTTATACCGGGCAATGGGTGCGGTTTCCCTCGATGGTGAAATCCTGAAGCGGAAGCGCCTCACACAAAAATCCTTTTTGTGCAGCAGGATTCCGATTATCAGCTCTATGCGCCTACTGTGCTGGACGAGTTTTCCCTCGGCAAAAAGGAAACGGCAGAGTTGAAAGAAACTGCGCTTTCCCGGTTGCGAGAGATGGGACTGGAAGTCTTTACAGATCGGCATCCCGCTTCGTTATCGGGAGGCCAGAAGCAGCGCCTGTTGCTGGCGCTGGCTGCGGCAAGCGGGAGAAGCCTGTTGGTGTTTGATGAGCCTACCAGCGGTTTGGACGGTTTCAATATGCACCTGACGGTCGAGCTGCTGAAACGGCTTGCCGGAGAAGGTCGCTGCATCCTGCTGATTACGCATGATATAGAGCTGATCGCGGAAGCTGCGGATAGCGTCCTCTATATTGAGGGCGGCAAACTGCGCTATCACCGAAATGTTCTGCGGCAGATGGGAGACGATGATGAAAATTCGTAAATCCGGCGAGGATTATCTGGAGGCCATTCTGATTCTTGAACGGCAGCCCGGTGCGGTGCGCTCTATTGACCTTGCGCGGCACATGGGCTACTCCAAAGCCAGCATCAGCCACGCCACAAGTGCGCTACGCAATGCTGGGTGCCCATAAAACAGGATACAACATATTATCTATGATTAAGGCATCTGGCAGTCGAGGTTAGCAAAAAAGAAATGAGCGATACTTGGTTTGAATGACCAGGTATCGCTCATTTGTGTATGCGACAAACTTCCCTTTTCCTGTTCCATCCAGTACAATCTAAATGAAAACAGCAGATTGATTGGAGGTGCGATTATGGCTCAGAACTTAACTTATATCCAATGCGGTGATTATTTTATCCCCGACATCAGATTAGCGCACACAGAAGCACAGATACTTGGCAAATATGGCAGGATGCGTAGAATATTCCTTGAACAGAATAAACCGATACTTTTCAACGATATGATCTTGAACGAAACGCTGTTTCTGCATCTGTGGGAAGTACAGCAGACCTGTGTAAAGCGAATGGAGTTGCTGATGGAGGAGTTGTTGGCGAATAATCCTGCTCCAGACAAGGCAACACAGCAGCTTGTATGGGTAGCACATATGAATAGTTTGAAAGCACAGGCGGAAGAAAGCGTCCTCCGGGAACTGGTCTATGAGGAGGACATCGTATGAAAATTCTTGAAGAATTTTGGTACGGCAATATTGAGCCTACCGACTACGATACTTCTTCCTGTAAAGAGTATAAGAAATTACAGGAACTGATTTGCCGGAATGAAGAAAAACTCCGAGCGACGATGACGGACGAACAGAAAGAGTTGTTTGAGAAATACGCAGATTATGTACGAGAGCATCAAACCATTACGGATTGCTTGATCTTCCAGAACAGCTTTAAGCTGGGTGCCAGAATGATGATGGAAGTCATGGAGGAATAAAAACGATAGATTTGCCACCCGTGGGAGTAATCCTTCGAGTGGCATTTTGTATCTATCAAAATGCCAGAAATATTTTCCGCCTGTCCAAAATCGGTGTTTTCAATCGTTATTATAGTTAAACGAATATGAGAGAGGTTTTGATATGTTATCCGAAGAATTACTTAAACAGGCGGCAGAAGAACTGGCACTTGCTCTGATTGAGAGTTTACCGGAACCAGAACAATGTCAGCATCAGTTCTCTGAAGAATTCGAGAGTAAGATGCAGCTTCTTCCTTCCTCCATCCCACCCAATACGCAGTAAGTAGAAGTGGTAATACCAGAACGGATTTATAATTAAACTCATTTTCTTCAACGAAGGCCGGCCTGCATGGTCAGCCTTTTTCTGTGGATTCACAGTTCCTGAATTGTGTTTTTGACAATTCCATAATTGTGATTTTCACAATTCAAGAACAGTGAAAATCACAATGTAGTAATACTGATCCTTTCCTATCCGACTTTCTTATTTAAACGGTTGACACGATGTGGAATGATGACTATAATATTCATATAGCATTATTGGAGGTAACCGTATGGACAATACGACACAATTGTCTTTTGACTATAATTCATGTTTCAAAAGTATTTACTATCAGCTATATTCGAATAGCAGTACAAGCCGTGCCGAAAGAATTGTATCCGATATTACCAAGGTTCTTTTGTGTAAATTAATAGCAGAACAGGACAATATTCAAAATATTAGCAGTTTTTCCGGGAAAGAACTACTGAGAATGCTTAAGGAAAAATACCCGCAAAGTTGCGAGCAATACGATGATTTTTCTTTAAGCAATGGTGATATTGCTGTTGTACTTAACACGTTGAGTAACATATCTTTACTTGATGCGCCGTCCCATATCATAGGGGATGCTTTCCAAGCTATAATTGGACCGAGAATCAGGGGGGATAAGGGACAGTTTTTTACTCCAAAAGAATTGGTCGAATGCATGGTGCGCATTGTAAATCCCCAAAATCAAAGTGTAATTATTGATCCCGCTTGTGGAACCGGCGGTTTTTTAACAGAAGCATATACATATGCCAAATCTGTTGATTGTATAGATGAGACGAGCATTCGTCTTATTGGCGTAGATAAAGATAGAGATATGGCTGATATGGCGTTAGCTACAACCGAGATTATCAGCCATGGTAATTCAGCAGTATTCAATAGAAATTCTCTAGAGATTTTATCTCCTGATAGTGACTTGCATAATTTAGTTGAAAGTGCAGACTTAATTCTTACAAACCCACCGTTTGGAGCTAAAATCGGCATCACTGATGACTCTTTGCTTCGCTTATATGAATTTGGCTACAACTGGACATATTCAGAGAAAGACAAAACATGGTATAGGTTAAATACCATAGTAAAAAACCAAGCACCCCAAGTTCTGTTTTTAGAGCTATGTGTTCGTATGCTTAAGCCAGGAGGAACAATGGCTATTGTTCTGCCAGAGGGGATTTTCGGCAATAAGTCATTAGGATATATCTGGGCATATCTAAAAAAACACGGTAAAGTTTTGGCTATGATTGATTGTCCAAGAAACACATTCCAACCGTCGACAGATACAAAGACCAATGTTTTGATATATCAAAAAGGAATCGAATTTCCTGATGAGATAATTGTTTCTGTTGCTAAAAATTGTGGGCACGATAAACGAGGAAGAATTACAAACTCTGTCAATGAAGCATTACCAAATGATTTCGAATTAATAGCCCAGACATATATGAATGATCCAGATGAAAAAGTTTGGAAAAAAGTGCAGTTGATAGGCAATTATTTTGTTCCGAGATATTTAGCAGGAAAAGCTACACATCATAACCCTGATGAATATATATCAATTGGTGAAATGATTCAAAAAGGGTACTTAAAGAGGAAAAGTGGAAAAGAAGTTGGTAGCGAAGCATATGGAACAGGTTCGATTCCTTTTGTTAGAACCTCAGATATTATTAATTTTGAAATATCTAGCGATCCAACAAATTCAGTAAGCGAGGAGATTTATCAACAATATGCTCCTCAACAAAATTTGTCCGTTGGTGATATCCTGTTCATTGCAGATGGTAGATATAGGATCGGAAAAACAGCAATTATTACAAAATACAATATCAAAAGTTTGATTCAAAGCCATATAGAAATTCTTTCGTTAACCGAAGCTGCACCGTTTTCCCCATATGAATTTCTGTATTGTCTGAACTCAGACGAAGTTCAGGAACAGGTTAGAAGTTTAATCTTTATACAGTCTACACTTGGAACGTTAGGCAATAGAATTCAAGAAATTAGTATCCGAATTCCTGAAAGAACAAAGGAATGGAAAGAAAAAATACACGCATTCCAACGAAACATTGAAATGCGTGCGGAATGTTTATTTATGCTGAAACAGAACGAGAACTCTTTTGAATTATAAAGATTTTTCTTCTTCTACTCGAGCTAAGATCGCCTCAATCCACTGATAGAATTCATCTAAGGTTTTTGCACCCTGCGCAATATTACATTCACGGTGACCAAACCCTACATTTTCTGGATTGTGCATACGAGGGTTTTTATGGCAAGTCTCAATGGCTGCTTTTCCTCTGGCAGCCATTGAGAACAATTCATAATCTAATGGCAAACGACAAATAACACAACGAGTCGTATTGGGAACCATCGTACCAAAGATATCTTCCAAATATTCTTTAATGGCCATAGGCGCTTCTGGAGCGTTCTCCATTTGATACACAAGCCATGTAAGTTTTGCTGCCACTAAGGTACAGGAATCATAGTCTGCAGCTTTCTCACGCAATTTGGCAATGACACCGGGTTTCAATTCAGCCATATTGATGCCGTATTTAAGTAATTCTTCGTCATCAAGAAGCATTACCCATCGAAGAATTCGATTAGGACCTGCATCGGCACTTTTCCAAGCGGCGCCAGTAGTCATAGTGGCATCTCGTTTAATCTTTTCTGCGACCTGTTTGTTGATAGACTTAAGATGATTTAAAAATGGGAACTCTTCGCATTTTCCTGAATGTCCTTTAGGACAATGGCATTTATGTTCGGCAACATCGGCATACTGTGATCTTGTAGGTATTACTTTATGACAAAATTCCATAGTCATTACTCCTTTAGTTCTTTTTGTATAACAGTAATTCGGAAGGCTCAACATTTAGTGCTTGAGCGATTATTACTATATTTTTTAGACTGACATTGCGATCGCCACGCTCAATTGCACCTACATAAGTGCGGTGGAGGTCACAAAGATCTGCTAATTGCTCTTGAGTTAATTTTCGTTCGATGCGTAAGGCTCTAACATTAGCACCGAGTATATTAAAATAATCCATGAACCTACCTCCTTGGGAACGATACTTATATTCTTCATTATACAGGAGCAGAAATTAAAAGTATGCAGAATATAAGTAGCATTTTAGAGAGGGGACTCAAATTTAGGATCAGTGTAAGAAAAAAAGAGGTGAAAAAGTGGTCGATTTTTATAAATCAGATGCAGGAGCACAAGCTGCGTGGAAGGGGTTCTCATCTCAAACGCTTTATATTGCATCCAGACTCATTTCCGATGAAGGAGGATACGAGTATTACCCGGAAGATATTGAGGATTTGGTAGTCAAAAAGAATGGCGCTGTAGTAGAGGCTGTTCAGGTTAAAAACATTTCTGCCGACCTAACACTTTCAAGCCTTGCAGCAACAAAAACATCCAAAGGCGGCGAAGGATTTTTCAATCGCATGTGTAGCTTACATGCACAAAATCCATTCTTCCACCGCATTAAGGTTGTCTACTTTAATACTCTTGGTGTTGAACTACAGGAAATGCAATCTGGGAAAGCTGTCACCAAAAAGGCTTTAACGAAGAGGCTTGTAGACAAACACGGATTGTCTGAGTCAGAGGCTGTATGGTTGATTGATTCTCTGTGTTTTGAGAAAGTCAATCTTGATGATTTGGATTTAAATATTCAAACTCAGATCAGCGACTATGTTCCGGTAATGTCTGCGCCTGCACTGGTCAAAGACCTATTGATTCAATATATTTCTGTACTTTCTAAAAGCAAAGGGTACACCACGCTAAAAATGTGGCAAGATAAAATCCACGAAATCGGAACAAATATTGCTGCAATAGATGGTTTTTACAAGGAATACAATAAATCTCTTGTCCGTCTAAGCGAGTTGCAATTAAATAGCAATCACGAACAGTTGAAACAAGAATATGCACAGGGTGTGTCTGCGCATCCTACGCACATTCGTAACAATTTGGATTTCAAGCGAGATTATTGGTTGGAAGAGATCCATGCAGTAATCAGTAGCAAAGGTGTTGCAATCCTTAAGGGCGTTTCTGGGCAAGGTAAGTCTACTCTTTGCTACCGATATTTAATTGATACATATCCTGAAGGCTGTGTATTTTGTGTGCGTTCTATTGCTAACGAAGCACAAGCGCAAAATCTGGTTACAGCATTAGATGGACTTGGTAAACACAATGAAAATCTAATTATCTATATTGATGTACAACCAGGCGAAACACTTTGGGCATTTTTACTTCAAGAGTTACAATCTCGAGGCCTTTCCATTCCAGTTCTTATTTCCATTCGGGATGAAGACTATAACCGAACACCTATTAGTGGGAAAGCAATCCAATATGGGATTATAGAGTTGGCTTTATCAAAAGAAGAAGCTGCACGTATTTATAGTTCTTTTACAGAAACACAGCCTCACGCTGAGCACAGAACTTTTGAAGAAGCATGGCAAACCTTCGGTGGTCAAGGACCATTGATTGAATTTGTATATTTGCTGACAAATAATCAGACTTTGGCACAGCGACTCCAGGACCAGGTAGATGCATTGTTGCGAGAAGGTATTTCTGATGATTGGTTAGAATTACTTCGGTTGGTTTGCTATGCTGGGCGATTAGGATGTACCGTTAATCTTGTTGCAGCAAAAAATGAAATTCATTGTTCAACAATGCACGCTGCTATTAGACGTCTGAAAGATGAGTACCTCATCAGAGAAGTTGATGAAAACACCATTGAAGCACTTCATCCTGTCCGTGCGAAAATTGTTTTTGATGCGTTGTGCGATCAAATTTGCACCGAAGCAAGAGAGGTTGTGTTCAAGGCTCTTTCGTGTATATCTTCACAAAATGTGAGAGTGGTTTTGTTGGATTACTTCTCTAACCAGCAATATGACATTGAAGATGTACAGCGTCTCTCTCAAATAAGATTCCTTGACTGGATAGGATATGCAAATGCTATCAGGTCAATGCTTTGGTTAGATGCAAAGCGTTATGTTGAGAGCAACATGACATTCATTAGCTCTCTGGTAGCAAAACGTGGCAAAGGATGGCTTTGTTTCTTGCCGCTTGATCTTTCTGGTATTGAACGATCCGATGAGCTAATTGCAGATGGGATAAAAGATATGTCTATCTTCAACAAGGTAGATTTACAAAATGCCATCGATGAGGTTAAAAATTCACTAACTTCACTTTCTATCAATTATGAAGCAACAGATTGCTTTATAAATAATAGTGAAATACCATCGTTTTTGCCTAATACAGATACTGAACGTTCATCGTTTGGATATGCACTATTTTGGATGGCAAAGCGAGATAGGAAAGTTACATTGCTATTCAAGGCTGATGAAATAGTTACCAGTATATGTGCTGGGGAACTCCAACCCTCTGCGGATGCAATACGTGGGCTCTTTGAACATCCTGATTTAGAGGAAAGCTATTTGGCTGCTGTAGATATATTCGTGGAGAGGCTTATCCGTGAAATGCAAGTACTTACTTTTTCGGTTACAAGCGATGAAGTGTCATGTAAATTCATTCCGCCTCTCTCGACAGAAACAACGATTCCTGAGAACACCAAAAACACAAATCAGTATTGGCGAATTAAAATGCTGGATATTTTAAAGCAACTATATCCAGAGAAAGAGTATATTGATATTGAGTTGATTGGTGTTGATCTTCTTCGTGATCTGGGGATTGAAGCTTTAGACCATAAACTTCACATCCATAAGAGTAAGCGCCCAAATACATGGGTTTCTGAATTGAATGGATGGACAAAAATACGAATAGATTATAGCTTACGTCCTTCTTCTTGGCAGGAATATGTGGCTGATATTGATGAGATAAGAAGTAATGTCAACGATTTGATTGTTGAAACAGTCAAGCTCATTGATGATGTATACAGAAAAGGGAGATATACACAGGATCGAGGAAAAAGGGTTGATGATCGGCTAAAAGTGTTTAAAGAACACACCTTTGCCGAAAATCGACTTCCCACTTTTGCTGTTGATCCGTACTGTCTTTATTCTGAAGGAAACGCAAAAAGCCCTGTTGCAGAGTATTTTACAATGCGTCAATTGCTTTCGGTTGGTAAGTATGAGAAATTTAGAAAACGATTGAATGATGTGTATTCCTCGTTGGATAATTTTTATAATCAGTTTATTGAAGTTCTCCGTGTAAGAATTAATAAGCAAGATATTAGCATTGTTAAGAATCCAAGACTCGCTATGTTTAATCTTTATTCTGCGGCTAAAGCCATCGTGGACTTCCAGAAAGAGTATGAATTGTTGTTTTCCGAATACAGTTCACTTAATGAAGATTTTGCAAAGCAAGAACTTGAGAATATTCTTACGTTAGTTAATGTTTGGCGTTATGTGCTTGATAATCAACCGAAAGGTTGCGCCATTGCTTATGATTCAAAACAAAAATATCGCAAGGGAACAAACTATTTTTGTGATACGCTTTCAAAAGCAGTTACGGCGGTGAACGGTACCCTTCTTAAAGGTAATAAACATGCCTACATCATTGTTGATTACAATATGGAAGAAGATAATACCCTTGAGAATGAATACACCAGAATCGTGATGACGATCAGGGATGTATTTAAAAACAGTATTTTGCCATCAAGTGATAGATGGTATTTGGAAACGCAATCCTTAGAGTTAGCATATGTACCTGTTTTTTCTGGTGTGCTCTCGCCGGCAGTGTACTCGATTCCGTTCTATAAACTTTTGGATACAGAAGAATCCCAAATAGCAAAACCGATGTATCCGTGTGAAATAGAACCTGTGCTAATTGAAAAAATGAATGCAACAAATTCTTTGAAGCTGTGGATTGAGTCCATGAAAAAACTTGGCGAGATGAAGTTATACATTCAGAGGTATCAGCAAATTCTTCAAGTACCTGTTGATGATAAATGCCTGTACACTATCAATACATATACAGAATTGCTGATTAATCAAATCAACACATTGTGGAACGACCTTATTTCGGTCGAAGATATCGTAAATGAACTGATTGAAGATGCAGATGAGCAAAATAGTGAACTACTAAATGTCGTGCAGCTTTTCTTCGATTGTTACGAAGAAATCGAAACTGTGATAATAAACAAAAATGATCCGAGCGAGCTTATACAGATAATTGAAACGGTATCTGTCATAATGTTTCTCTTATTGCCTTCAGTATCGTAAATTATTCTAATATCCAATATGAAAAAGAGTCCGTCTATTGACATTTTGTTAATTGATGGACTCTTTGTTTTACGTTGAAAGCGTTATAAACGATATATAAAGGTTGGGAAAGATGTACTTCCCGACAATTTATTGGGAAGTATAATCCCCACTAACTCGTCGGGAATAAAGAATAACTTCTGCCCAAATTGAACAGAAGTTAAATTTGTCAGTTATCGGTTCTGACTTCGTGCCAAACTGGCACGAAGTTACTGCTCGCCAAATTGGCGAGAGGTACGGTTCCTGCTCTTTGACTTGTTCCCGATTTGGGAACAGGTCTGATCATGAGAACTCTTAATTTCACTTGTACCCAAGTTGGGCACAAGTTCAAATATGGGAAAAGAGCATTTCGGCTTGTGGACGAATTGGCCACAGGTGGCACAGTGGAATTATTCCTAAGTTGGAAATAAATTAGAGCCATATTTTGCCCCTTCACAAATTGGCAAGCAGTGTAAACCTGTACAGGTTCACGATTTTTGCAAATCCGCTTGTTGGGGCAACATCCCAAATCCTCTTCGAACATCATCTTTCGATGATGGCTGCTCGCTCATTCTGAGCGTTTCCGAGAGTGCAACTTCTGGCCAATTTGTCCAGAAGTAACATGAAAAAAATAACTTCTGTGCAACTTGCGCCGAAGTGAAAAATGTTTTTCCGATACTCCTCGACATACTTGTTTTTTCTACAATTATCCAGTAGAATAAACGCAGAAAATTGAATATCAGTTCGAGATTGATTTTATAGTTTTACGGGATTACCCGATTTTGAGTCCGACATATTTGTGAAGGGACGAGTCCTTCTTCACATTGGCTGTTACATAGAACCATCAGATGAGTGCAGGTGTTCTTGTGCTTATTTCTTGATGCTCTGTATGGCAGCTTTTTGTTTTGACTTCTGCCCAACTTGGGCGGAAGTTGGCAGACAATACACGAAGGAGGAAATAAGTGACCAACGAATTTAATTTTGATGTAAAGCACGAAGATTACGAGGAATGGATCAACCAGATTGGACAGGTTTCGGATGTTGATTGCTCACTACTTTCTGAGCCAGACCCTTACGCTAAATGTGTACGTTCGTCAGAAATTCAGAAAAGTGCTGCTGCAAAGATGGATGCCAACGGAAATATCCACGCAGGCAATATTTCTGCATACTGGATACCGCAGATCACGCTCCAAAGGGAAATTGGCGGGACAGTCTATACCATCACCGGATATTACGAAGGGAAAACAGATTTCCTCCGTAAACTGGAACGAATGACCGTTGACAGAATGCGCAGAGCCATGGAGGACGACACCAATGACAAATAATAAAACCTTTGATACAATATCCTTAACTAACCAAGAACTGACAGTTGCCCCGATGAAGGAGGCGAGAGAAATGTTAAGGGCAACAGACAAAATTACCGCTTTATATTGCAGACTTTCTCAGGAGGATGCACTGGCTGGCGATAGCAACTCCATTGTGAATCAGAAAAATATCCTGCTCCAATATGCCAAGGATAATCGTTTTCCGAATCCGACTTTTTTCGTAGACGATGGCTACAGTGGCACTACCTTTGACCGCCCTGGTTTTCAGAAAATGCTGGATGAAATTGAATCCGGCAATGTAGCGGTTTGTATCACAAAAGACCTTTCCAGACTTGGCAGAAACTCTGCTATGACTGGCCTGTACACCAACATCACATTTCCGAAACACGGTGTCCGCTATATTGCCATCAATGATAATTTTGATACCAGCGATCAGAATGGCATGGGGATTGATATGGCAGGCATCAAGAACTGGATCAATGAGTTTTATGCCCGTGATACCAGTCGCAAAATCAGAGCCGTCAATAAATCCAAAGGTTCCCGTGGTATTCCACTTACAACCAATGTTCCTTACGGATATATGAAAAATCCGGATGATCCTACCCGTTGGCTCGTTGATGCAGAAGCAGCTATCGTTGTAAAGTATATCTTCAAGATGGCAATGGAGGGACGTGGGCCAAGCCAGATTGCAACGCAGCTGACCAAGGACAAGGTACTTACTCCAACAGCCTATAAGCAGAAGCAAGGCTTAAATACTCCACAGGCGACACCGGAGAATCCAAGTAAATGGCATCAGACCACAGTGAGAAAGATACTGGAACGCAGAGAATATACAGGCTGTATCGTCAACTTCAAGACATTTACCAATTCCATTTGGGACAAGAAAAAGCGTGACAATCCGGTAGAAAATCACTCTATTTTCTATGATACTCACGAAGCGATCATTCCAGAGGATATATTCGAGAAGGTTCAGGTGCTGCGTCAGAATCGCCAACGCAGATCCAAGACAGGTAAAACAAGCCTGTTCTCCGGCATGGTGTATTGTGCCGATTGTGGTGAGAAGCTGTATTACTGCACAGCTAACAATTTTGAGAAGCGACAGGATTTCTTCGAGTGTTCCACCCATCGTAAGAACGATGAAAAATGCAAATCCCACTACATCCGTGCAGTCGTTTTGGAGGATATGGTTTGGATGCACATGGAAACTGTCATCAGCTATATTCTCCACTATGAAGATCACTTCCGTGTAGTTGTGCAGGAACAGCTAAAAATAGAAAGTGATGAAAAGATACAGGCATGGAGAAAGCAGCTGACATAGGCTGAAAAACGTATTGCTGAGTTGGACAGACTGTTCGTGAAGATTTATGAGGACAATGCCAAAGGGAAACTGTCTGACGAGCGTTTTTCTATGATGAGTGGCAACTATGAAGCGGAACAGAAAAAGCTCAGAATGGACGCTGTAGAGCTTCAGAAGAATATCGAAGAACAGAAGCGTCAGAATGAGCGATTGGAGAAATTTATTCAGAAAGCAAAACACTATCAAGATCTGAATTCTCTGACTCCTGATGCGCTGCGAGATATGGTCAGTGCCATCTATGTAGGTGCGCCGGACAAGTCTTCCGGCAAACGTCAGCAGAAAATCGAAATTTACTACGCTGGTGCAGGATTTATCCCGCTAAACTTATTGATGCAAAGAGAAACGGCGTGACCGAAGTCACGCCGTACTCTCCCAGAAAATCGGGACTTTAAATTTTTTCCTGTTTTACGGGCACCGCCCGAAGGGCGGATTTCTTGTTATGGACAAAGACGGCTGCCTGCGCATGACCGATAAGGGACGTGAGATAGCGGAAAGAATCTACGAGCGGCACCAGTTTTTTACGATGCAGTTGATCACTGCGGGCGTAGACCCGGAAATCGCCGAATACGAAGCCTGCCTGATTGAACACGCCGTCAGTCGGGACAGCTTCGAAAAAATCAGGGATGCGCACAAACAGGAAAAATAGAATAAAAGTTGCCCGTCGTTCCAACTGCGCGGACAAAAGCAGCCAGCGGGTTAAGATTGTGCGTCTATGCCCGTTGGCTATTCTATAAGTAAAAGCGGCTATCCGCATGGATGGCTGCTTTTACTCACCGTTTTTCAACTTCTCTGCGCTTTGGCACAATGCAATATACCGCTCCGCTTCTGCATCACTCTTTCCAGCAAAGAAATCTGCCACAACTTTTGAAATTTCAAGCGGTTTTTCGTCGTGAAACACCACGGCGTCAAGGCTGATTCTCATCTCCTTGGAAATGAGAGCCACGGTTTCAAACTTCGGATTGCTTTTGCAGTTTTCAATCTCAATAATCGTGCGCGTACACATATTCAGTTTTTCAGCCAGTCCACGCTGTGTTATCTTCTGCTGGATTCGCTTCTCCCGAAGTTTGAGGGCAAAAAGATCAAGAAAGTTCATCAGAAATCACCTCTCCTATATTTTGTGGTGAGTTCTAATTCAGCTAAATATACACCCAACTCATGTCAAATGAGTTATACATCACAAGTACGAAATATGTGAGGATGTCTTATGGGATTGACTGACAATAGGAGGTATCGCTAATGCGGCTATCCACCGCAAAGGAAGTGGATGCAGAACATCTCAAAAAGAAGCAGGTGTTGTAGAGACTTTTGCGAGCTACACTTATCTATGTGAGTTGCAGCTCGTTTTCTGTGCATCACAGATTATCCGCAATATAGCTCCGCCCAATTATGAAATAGAATTGCAAGGCACTCGTTCAAGCTTTTATGCCTGTGCGGGTGCCTTTTTGTTTGCAATGTTTTTCTTCTCTGTGGGCTGCCGCTCCCGCCGCCCTCCGTTTGGATTCAACTGCAACCACGAACACAAACATCCAAACGGAGGAATACAACATGACAACGATCAACCTGCGGGAGCTTTACCCGTGGTACACCGAGGATGCCTTTATCGAGGTTTCCGATGAAGTAGCTGCGTTTCTCGAAGAAGATAGGCGGCTTCAGATCAACTACGCGAAGTACATCCGCGACAACAAGGCGTTCTACTCGCTGGACGCAGGCGACGGCATCGAGGCGGAGCGCTGAATTTGCCGGAACAGCCGGACGAGGCGCTGGAGCGCATGGAGCTGGAGCGGCTGCTGAAAGAAGCTCTGGCACAGCTCACGGAAACTCAGCGGCGCAGGCTGCTTGCCAGCGTTCTCAATGATGAGAGCAACCAGCGGATTGCCGCCCTTGAGAGCGTTGATGAGAGTGCAGTGCGCAGAAGCATTCAGCGTGGATTGGCGGCACTCAAAAAAATTCTGAAGAAATCTTGAGTTACCCCGTCCGAAAAAGCCCGATTTTTCTTGAGGTATATGAGAGGGATATTCTTCTTTCTCGCCTCTGCTCCTTGAAAACCGCATAGACACCGGTATCAGCACAGACCCCGCGCGGCTGAAAAGCCAAGCGACAAAAGGCGCGCCGCCATGACGACAGACCTCCCATCCTTCGGGACGGGCGGCTGTCCGAGCGATCTACGCGGCCTTTGACCCGATGCCCGGCAGCATCGGGCGCGATGACAGCGCGGGCGATACGCAACCCCAGCTACGGCCTCCCACTGACTTGAGGGGGATTCCTGCGGCGTTCGTGAGCCTTACAAGCCACGGCGCTGGTGGGAATGGGACAGCCTTGCCAAAGGCGGCTGATACCGGTCCCAGAGGCTCTTGGAGCCTTCGCCGGGGGACGTGACAAATACGGCGAGCAAAAATCCAAACACAAAAGGAATATGCAGGCAGCCGCGCCGGAACTCGATCTCAATTTAATGTAATTCCCCTGCAATCCCGCGCAGCCGCCTCTCAAAGTCAGATACCATGCGCTGACGGGCTTTCCCGTCAGCGTATTCATGTGATCTTGAGGAAACCTACCAAACCGAGAAAGGAGATCTCCATGATGCAGCCAACGCCAAACGAATCCCACGTTCACACGGATGAACTGGTGGACATCCGGGAAGTATCTGTTGACAAAAATCTTCCCAAGGAAGAACGCATTGCCGCCTTTATCCGCCAGAAAAAAATCCTTACCGCTTCCGCTGCGGCGATTTTGTGGTAAACGCCTGCTTTGCCGGGAACGGCGTTACGTTGGAGGAATGTCTGCAAGGCATTTTGCGCTGAGCGACATCCTCGCTTTTTTCCGCAGAGAGTGCTATGATCGGTGTGGAAAAGGATGAAAACCAAATAGCCAGATAACCACTCTTTTCATGCGGGAGCAGTCCGGGAGAAAGGAGTGCTTTTTCATGCCCAAATACAAAGCCACCGCTTATATCCGCCTGTCCTACACCGACGATCATTCCAGTGAGAGCGACAGCGTTTCCAATCAGCGCAAGCTCATTGAAAACTTTGTGGAGCACAACCCGGATATTGAGGTCGTTTCCGAAAAGATCGACGATGGATACAGCGGCATCATCTTTGAGCGTCCGCAGGTACAGAAGCTCATTGAGTTGGTGCGAGCCAATCAAATCGACTGCGTCATCATCAAGGATTTTTCCCGCTTCGGGCGAAACAGCATTGAAACCGGCTACTTTATCGAGCGCGTGTTCCCGCTGTTCCATACCCGCTTCATTTCCATCAGCGACGATTTTGACAGCAGCAAATTCAAGGGTGACACCGGCGGCATGGACGTAGCATTCAAGTATCTCATCAGCGAATATTACAGCCGCGATATGTCCATCAAGACCAAGAGCGCCAAGCACGCCAAGATGCAGCGCGGCGAGTATCAGAGCAAAATCTGTCCCTACGGCTACCGCAAAAGCGCCGATGGCAGAATGGAGCCTGACCCGGAGGCCGCTGCCGTTGTGCAGCTCATCTTCCAGCTTGCCGCCGAGAGGATCAACGCCACCGCTATCACGCGGGAGCTGTTCCACAGGAACATCCCCACCCCCGGCCAGTACAAAGCGGCGCACGGCAATCATACCCACGATATTTCCCGCTGTCACGGGATTTGGAGTGCGTCCACCATTCTCCGCATTTTGGAGGACGAACGTTACACCGGCGTGTATGTGATCGGAAAGCGGGCGGTTCTCGAAGTAGGCGGCACCAGAAGCCGCCTGAAGGACAGAGAATCGTGGTACATCATCCCCGACCATCACCCAGCCATCGTCGAGAAAACTGTGTTTGATACCGTGCAGGCCAGCCAGCTCCGCTTTTCCCAGCCCAACAAAAAGAAACGTGACTACCCGCTGAAAGGCAAAGCCTTCTGTGGCTGCTGCGGTCATGCGCTGTCCCGTACCATGCAGAAAACCTCGTATTATTACTGCCGCCATTCTGAGGCGGACGTAGAAAGTCGCTGCCACAAGATGCGCCTCAATGCCGCAGAGCTGGAACAGGCGGTATTTCTGACGCTGAAAAAGCAGATGGAAGCCGCCGCACCGCTTGCCCCGGACGGTTCGCTCCGGGTGGATGCCTCCGTACCGGAACGCGCCGAATATGAGCAGCAGATCGAGACGCTGCAAGACGGCAAGCGCACTCTTTACGAACACTATCTTATGGGCGAGTTTGACCTGAACACCTACAAGGCGGAAAAGGCCGCGTGTAACGAGATGCTGATCGACCGGGTACTGGTGTACCCTGACAAGCGCATTAAGATCGCATATAAAATCCAAGACATTTTCGATTGAGGTGGCAGTCATGAAAATCGCTTTCTATTGCAGAGTGGACGGACAGGGCTTTGGCTTTGTCCTCCCCGATGAAGCTGACAAGCTCCGCGAGTTTTTCGCCGAGCATCAGGATAAGCCTGCGCTTGAAATTATTAGAAGGCTCCCAAAAAGGCTGACACATTTCTGATTTCTGTGCTATAATATAATTGTGTTTTGTACTTAGAGGTTCTAACGCACTATTCTGAAATGGAGAATCGCCATGGTAACTACGATTACAGGAACAACGAATAAGCCAGTATCTAGTGATCGCTTAAAGAATTATTTTAGTGCTCACAATGAATTTGATGGCATTCTATATATCGGGTACCCAATTATCGGTACTGTTGAAGGTGCTTATCCTATTGATGCTCTGTGGATTTCACCCAAACAGGGACTTGTTGTGTTTAACCTTATCGAGGGGAAACGTCTAGGTGATTATCAAGATGATCAGGACAATTCATACAACAAAGTGGAGTCCAGGCTTAAAGGCCATCGTGAACTGGTATATAAGCGACAGTTGCAGGTTTCAATTAATGTTATTACATTTGCCCCGGCCATTGTAACGTTGCCTGAAAACGATGACTATCCTGTATGCAATGAAAACACAATAACCAATCAAATATGTGATCTCAACTGGGAACACCCCGAGTACTATGAGAAACTTGTTTCAGTACTGCAATCGGTTTCAATGATTAGGAAGGGCCGGAAGAAGAGAGAAGTAAAACATTCAGAGTCACGAGGCGCAAAGCTTCAACAACTTGAAGAATCGGTTGCAAACCTTGACAATGCGCAAGGCCGAGCTGTAATTGAAACAGTAGAGGGCGTTCAAAGAATTCGCGGACTAGCTGGCTCTGGAAAAACAATTGTGTTAGCCTTAAAAGCAGCCTATCTCCACGCACAGCATCCGGAATGGAAGATTGCTGTGACCTTCAATACACGCTCACTGAAGGGGCAGCTAAAGCAATTGATTAATTCGTTTTATATCGAACAGACCAACATGGAACCTGACTGGGATAATTTGCAGATAATTCACGCTTGGGGATCGAGTAGTAAGACTCCCGGAATCTATTACAATTTTTGCGTAGAAAACGGTCTTGAATGCTTAGACTATTCATCCGCTAGGAACCAGTTTGGACGTAATATGGCTTTCTCTGGAGTCTGTGAAAAGGCTATATCTGAAATAGAAAACGCTGCTCCCATGTATGATGCCATATTAATTGACGAGGCTCAAGACTTTCCCGTAAGCTTTTTACAGCTTTGCTATAAGATTTTATGTGAGCCTAAACGGTTAGTATATGCATATGACGAGTTGCAAAATTTAAATCTGCAATCGCTCCCGTCGCCAGAAGAGCTATTTGGAACAAGTAACGAAGGAACTCCAAATGTACGCTTTAACTACGAACCAGACGGCACATCAAAACAAGATATTATTCTCGAAAAGTGCTATAGAAACTCAAGACCAGCTCTTGTATCTGCTCATGCGCTTGGATTTGGAATTTATAGAGAGCCAGACGCCTTTTCTGACATTGGTTTAGTGCAGATGTTTGAGCAGAAAAACCTATGGAAGGAAATTGGCTATTCAGTTATTGAGGGCGAATTGGAAGATGGCAAACGGGTGGTCCTTGCCAGAACTGAAAATAGTAGTCCGAAGTTTTTGGAAAGCCATTCTCCTATAGATGATTTGATTCTGTTCAAGTCTTTCAAGACAAAGCATGAGCAAGACGTATGGGTTGCCAGTGAAATTGAAAAAAATCTACGTGATGATGAACTCAGAGCCGATGATATTATTGTAATTAACCCGGACCCAATTACAACTAAAGATGCTGTTGCTTCAATAAGGAAGATTCTTTATGATAAAGGAATTCAAAGTCACGTTGCAGGTGTCGATAGTTCTCCGGATGTGTTTTTTGATACCGATAATGAATCTGTAGCCTTTACCGGTATTTATCGTGCAAAAGGAAATGAAGCTGCTATGGTGTATGTTATCAATGCTCATGACTGCTTCCAGGCGGACGATATAAATATGCTGAATTCGGACAATGCCAAAATACGAAATCGTCTATTTACAGCGATGACGCGCAGCAAAGCGTGGGTCAGAGTTGTTGGCATAGGTAGTCAAATGGATGATTTAAAGGCTGAGTACAAAAAAGTTAAAGAAAAGGGCTTCACCTTGGATTTTATCTATCCAACAGAAGAACAGCGAAAGTATCTGAATATTGTTAATCGAGATATAAGCAATGCGGAGAAGGAAAATATTGCGCGTCGTAGGAAGTCGGTAGCTGACCTTCTTCAAGACATTGAAGAAGGTCGAATTTACGTTGATGATTTGGGTTCGGAACAGATTGAACGTCTAAATAAAATACTGAATTCGAGGCGGTCAGAATGAAAACCGCCAAGATGGTTTTTAATCAAATTTCAAACCTAACTAGTGATTTAGTTGGAACTGCACTTTGTAACGATCAAAATTTTCCGATTCACATAGGTCAATCATGGGATGACTGCCAAATTGAAATTCCCAATATAAACGTCTCCGCAGCATTGAAACATAAGCCGTACAGAGAATTGTTTTATGAATTAGAGCGGGCACGGAGTTTTTAACCTCAAGTTGCTTGATGGTGCATTGATTCAACTCCAGTACAAATTCAAAGGTAATTCATTGACAGGGCACCGCTTGGGATTCTTTCCAAACCCAGATTTGACAAGTTTTCAGGAAAACCCAGAAGAGTATTTGGATGATGAAATCTATCTTGACGTCACCGATCCCCGGATTGTTGTTACTCCACTACGGTTCGATTATGACAATCGTGAGGAAGTTGTAAGAAATATGGAACATCCCATGTCACATCTTACCATTGGTCAGTATCAGAACTGCCGCATACCAGTTGTTCGCCCGTTGACTCCTAGCCAATTTATTTCTTTCATTGTGCGTAATTTTTACCATACAGCTTACAACAAATATTGCGGACAACTAACCTTCTACACAGATTTGTTTGACTCTACAATTACTGAGGACGAGCGAAAGATTATTCATATGGGGATATACTGAAACTGAAATGCTTTTTTAATTCAACGCAACCGGCCCCTTTCAGTATTAGTAACAGCAAAAGTGCAAATCCCAGACTATCAGCCTGTTTGATAGTCTGGGATTTCTGCTTTTGCAGAGATTTATTTTTTGTCGTGTGCTTGACATACGGGTGTCGCAAACCGTGGAACACGATACGTGGGAACTCCGGGTGTGCATCCTGCCATTTGAGGAACTTTTTGCGAATCAGTACAGGCTCCACGGCCAGACCGTTAGGCAGACGGAACAGCATTCCACTGTCATGGTAGCGTGTCGGGTCTTTCATCTCGTCTGCTGCCAGCTGATTCAGCCACTTCTTCAGTTCCTCTTTCAGTGCAGAGGTCATGAAGATGGTGCGGCAGGAGGATGCGGTTTTGGTGCTTTTCAGGATGAGGGATGTGGTGCTGCGTTCCAGCTTGTCCGGGAATACCTTGATGATACAGCCATCGTCCACTTGGTTTAGGGCTTCTTTTCGCACTCGCTGCATGGACTTGTTGATACGGAAGGTTCCGATGCCATCCGCAGCATCAAAATCCAGATCTTCCGGGGTCAGACCTACGATCTCGCCCTCTCGCAGTGCGCCTACCAACGTGAGGTGGACTGCCAGATGCAGGATGGGGTCCTCCATGCTGTCCAGAGCCGCCCTCATTTCCTCTACCGTCCAGATGGTGCGCTCCTGCGTAGACTTCTTGGGGCTGTCCACGGGAACAGGGCTTTTGACAAGGATGCCCCACTCTACGGCATACTGGAACGCTGTACCCAGCAGCCGGTGCACCTCATGGATCGTCGTGCCGGAAAGGAACCGCTGCTTCTGCTTTTCCGTCAATTCCTGCTTTTTTCCCTCGATATACGAACCGCAGGGCGTTTTGCTCAGGGTCGTGTAGAGGTTCTCCATGTGGTAGGGCTTGAGCTTCTGCATCTCCATGCTACCGATATAGGGGATAATGAGATTCTGAATGGTGGAAAGGTTGGATTCGTAGGTCTTGGGTGCCCACTTGTGCTTGCTGCACTGCTTGGGCAGCCAATCCATGAGGAACTCTGCCACCGTCACCGAGGACGGAATCAGGAACGTGCCAGCCGCCAGTTCATGTTCGATTTGCTTCTTTCGGTTCGTTGCCTCCTCTTTGGTGGGAAAGCTCTCCCATTTGTCGCAACTCTTGCCGTGCTCATCTTCGTAGGTGTAGCGGACGCTGTAAGAATTTCCGCGCTTCGATATAGGCATCCTCCTTTGGTGTTATGGGTATATGGTGGTTACCAAAATGGTAACAGTCACTTTCGCACAATAAAGCGTTGCGATTGTTTGGTTGATGGTCAGAATGACCACCAACCAGAATCTGTGGGTTACAGTTAGGTTGTATCTGGACATTTTGTCCACGTACCACAGCACGTTACGGCTATTTGCTAAGTACCGGAAAGCAGCACTTACCAGATTTCACCGTGGCTTGACAAAATGTCAAGTCGAGGTCAGCCGTAACACGGATAGAGTCAATGTGTTCAATTTGAACACATTGACTTGGGTTGCGGCAATTCACCCCATGTGGTCAAAATGTCCACATGGGGTCAGCCGTAACGCAGAAGGTTATTCTGGTGAATGACGATTTGTGTCATTCACCACATCAACTGGCCATTTTGACCAGTTAATATTGGGTGCGCCGTTCTCTCCACATGGTTTTCCTGCCCCCTTCCGGCGGCGTTTCCCGGCTCGCTCTTGCGAGGTCTTCGCCGGGTATCCCATGCAGACGGTCATGCGGTTTTCAAGGTTCAATGAAGGCTTGTAGAAAGCATATCACAATCAAACAAGTGTTTTTAGGACGTATCAGGTCTGGTTCGGTGAACGGCTCTGAATAGAGCATACCATAATAACACTCGGATTTTTAGGAAGTGATACTTCCGCTTTTTACTTTCAAAACCGGAAGTAATAGTTCCGGTTTGATGCACTATTGAATGAATCAACGCCGATTTTCATAGAACAAATTTTTCTCCAAGAAAATTTGCTTATTCGGTATCAGCGGAAACGTGTAGTCAGCGCAATTTTGTGCTGAATGTCGGGTTTGGGAGAAGCCCAACAAGTATTTTTGAAGTCGGATTTGAAAAATCTGATTCAAAAATTGCGAGTTGGCACCAACTCGCCCTGCTTGTTGCGATTGTAAACTCGAAAACTTCCTGAGCAAAAAAAAAAATAACCGCCCGCATCAAGTGAAACTTGAAAACGGACGGTCTTGATCGCAAAATGATTTTCAAATTTGGAAAGCACCTTGAGAGGCTTCGCACCCGCAAGCAATGCAGACGTATATACATCTGCTTATTTTGCGCAGCAAAATACTTGTTGGGAAATCCCAAACCCTTTTTGATCTGCACCGTTTCGGTGCAGGCTGCGCAATTGCATTGCTGAAAATTACGGCTTCTGTTCAGAAAATAAAATCATTAGAAGTGCGGTCATAATTTGATGCCAGTGTACATTTTGCAAATCATAATAGAAAAGACGACTCTTATATGATGACCTGAAACGATCGACTCGGCGAGAGCGGATATGCCTTTTGGACCGCTATGACCAACCTGTGACTGGAGATGCCGGGATGGTTTAGATAAAATGAAACTGTCTTTTGGCAGAATGAACGAATTTACAAGAAGATGATTGGCAAAAAGTACATATTGAAATATACTAAATTTTGTATTATCATAAGAGCAGATGAATGAGGGGAATCGTGGAGAGATAAACTTGAAAGAGGAGATTCTTTTCTAGAGCAGATGAGACGAGGAAAAATAGCGTTAAAAAGGAAAGAAAGTTATGCTGAACAAAAGTCTGCTGCAAAAATCGGGGCTTGCGACCTTGCAGGTTGCGCAGATCCTCGCAGGCTTGGAGCCGGGAGAACGCATACCTACGGTTACAGAGCTGAGTGAGCAATGTGATATGGCACGCGGGAACATTCAGATCGCGCTGAACAATCTGAAACAGAATGGAATTATCCAGTTGGAGTCTCACGGGCAGAACGGAACGATCGCTACCGACATTGATTATCTGGCGATGGCGCAGTATTGCAGTAACACAAATCTGACCTGTGTGATGCCGATGCCGTATGGTCTGCGTTATGAAGGTCTGGCAAGCGGCTTGTATGAAGAGTTGAACCAGAAAAGCGTTACCGGAGCGATCGCATTTATGCGCGGTTCAGGATACCGCTTGGCTTGTGTAGAAGAGGGGCGCTTTCACCTCTGCGTGATGAGCCATCTGGCGTTTGAATATTATGAACAACAGGGCAAAGACATTCAGATGGTGGCGACGTTTGGATCACGTAGTTATGTTGAACAGCACCGAATCTTTGTGCGTCCGGATTTTGATGGGAACTGGCAGGGATGTAAAGTTGGTTTGGATACCTCTTCGGTAGACCAGGAGCTGCTGACCCGGTTCTGCTTCGCTGATAAACCTGTACAATATGTTCCCATTATTTACAGTCAGCTCGTACCGTTTTTGCACAACGGTATGATTGATGCAGGTGTATGGAGCGCGGATATGCTGCCGGAGGGTTTGAGTTACTATCCGATGCCCTGCTTAGATGAGCAGGAAAAAGATACGGTTGCGGTGCTGGTCTGCCGGAAGAGCGACAATGTGACGGCACAGTTGGTACGCAAGGTCTTGTCTGTGCAGAATGTTACGGACATTCAGAGACGGGTTATGAACAGAGAAATCATTCCGCGCTATTAAGTGGAGTGCGAAAAAGAAAAGAGCATCTGCATGAGTATGTGCAGATGTTTCTTCTGGAACAAAAATACAAAATATTGTATAAAATATTTTTGTCTCCGGAAATGATAAAGCCGTTTTAATTTTTGGACGAAAAGGAGAGTTTCCCATGAAAAAGATCTCGCGCCGCAGCTTTATGATCGCATCCGGAAAGGCCATGGGGGCCATGACTGTCGCCGCTGCATTTGCAGGCTGCGCAAGCCCTGAACAGGCCGAAAACTGCTTCAAGCCCTCTGGAATGCCCGTCAAGGAGGATGCGCGACTGACCGCCATCGATGCCATTGTGGAAAACTACATGGGGCAGGGCTACTTCCCTGGTGCGACCATCGTTGTGGCGCGCGGTGGTAGGATCGTCTATGAAAAATCCTATGGATATGCAATGCTGAATGACATGGGCGTTCGTCTGGATGATCCCCGTCCCATGGAGATGAACACCATGTTCGATATGGCATCCTGCACGAAGATCATGGCCACGACCCAGTCCATCATGAAGCTGTACAGCGAAGGAAAGATCGACCTCGATGCGACCGTAGCAAGCTACATCCCTGAATTTGCGAAGAATGGCAAAGAGAATGTCACCGTTCATCAGCTGCTGACCCATACTTCGGGTCTTCCGCAGTGGAAAGCTATGTTCCTGTACATTGATAAGGACAAATCCAAGGTGCTGGATTATATCTGCAACTGTGAATTGATGTTCGCACCCGGTGAGGAAAAGTACAGCGACCTCGGTTTCCAGATGCTGGGCTTCCTCGTGGAGCGTATCACGGGCCGCGATATGGACGAGTACGTTCAGAACGAAATCTACAAGCCGCTGAACCTCAAGCGTACGACCTATCTGCCGCTGAAAAACGGCTTTACCACCGATGATCTTGCAGCAACTTCTTTCGGCAACCCGTATGAGTATGCTATGGTCGATGAGATCGGTCATCCGGGCTTCGGCTACGATTGCACCGCCGATCTGGATGCCTTCAGCAAATTCGATGGCTGGCGCAATTACACGCTGGTCGGCGAGTGCAACGATGGCAACGCATGGATGGCAAACGGCGGTGTTGCAGGTCATGCGGGTCTGTATTCTGACGCAGAGGATCTCGCGGTGCTCTGTCAGGCAATGCTGAACGGCGGCATTTACAAGGGCGTCCGCCTGTATCGTCAGGATGTCATTGATCTGTTCACCAGCGAGCAGAACGGCAAGCCTTCCCGTGGTCTGGGCTTTGAGCGCGGCTCGTCCTTTATGGGACGCGGCGACCGTCACTATGACGCATTCGGCCACGCGGGCTTCACGGGTACGCATGTTGTGATGAACAAGACCAACAAAACGGCGGTCGTTTTCCTCACGAACAAGCAGAATGTCGGGTTTAAGCCCAACTCTACCTCGTATTACAGCCCCTATAGCTGCTGCGGCGAGATCTGCGAGCTGGTGTGGAACACCTTTGGCGCAGAAGCTCCGGCCGAGACGCTGGCAGATAAGATCAGCGCGTGGCTGTAAGCACTGGAATAAAAAGCTAGGAGATGTCAGAAATGGATTTTGAACCGAGATTATCGATCCTGCGTCAGGCGGGAATGCTGTCAGATGAAGATTACCAGAAGGTGCAGGATGTGATCCGGTATTTTCAGGAAAAATACGATCTGACATTGACCGAAGAGAATGCTTCGTCTATGATCACGCATCTGTGCGCCGCTCTTGGCCGCATCCAGCGTGGCGAGCCGGTAGAACCTCTGGACGAGGAGGTCTATGAGGAGACAAAAGAAGAGCCTACTTTCCCCAAGGCTCTGGAAGCAACGCAGGAAATTGTCCGGGACATCCTGCCCGGTCTGCCGGAGAACGAGCAGAAGTTCCTTACGATGCACATTGGGGTTCTGCTGGCACAGGTGTGACAGCATTTGAAATATGACCCGCAGTAGAAAGGAGAGTTTGTATGAAAATCGTAGTTGGCGGTCAGATCGACAAGCAGAAAGTCTATGATGCTGTCAAAGGTGTTGTGGGCGATCGTGCCACGGTTGAAATCAAAGATGACATTGCGGCGGCAATGGCAGTCAAGACCGGGCAGGCTGATTATTACTTTGGCGCGTGCAAGACGGGCGGCGGCGGTGCGCTGGCAATGGCAATCGCACTGCTTGGAATGAATCAGTGTGCCACCGTATCGATGCCGGGTAAGATGCTGAGCGAGGAGGAGATCCTGGCTCAGGTCAAGGCGGGCAAGAAAGCCTTCGGCTTTACGGATCAGCACATCGAAAAGGTCGTTCCGATCATTCTGAAAGGTCTGGGCTTCTGAATCTGCTCTGAAATATAAGGAGGATTACACATGGAAAACATTTTACGATACATCATCATCGCGGCAATTGGCGCGGTGGCGTCGATCTTGGCAAACCAGAGCATTGCTGTTTTCAACGATGGTCTGCGTCCGGTCATTCCTGAGTATCTGGAAAAGCGCATGGACCGTAAGGCACTGGCTGCGACCAGCTTCGCCATCGGTTTTGGTCTGGTCATCGGCTACGGCCTGCCGACTTCCATTGCAGCAAGCATTATTCTGATCCACTGCATCCTGCTGACCACCGATATCATCGGTACCTGGTGCCCGGATACCAAGAAGGGCTTGATCCTTTCCGGTGTGATCGGTGCAGTATACGGTGTGGCACTGCTGTTTGGCCTGCAGGTCATCATTGACCTGTTCAATATGCTCCCGGTCAACTTCCTCGGCAGTCTGGGTCAGGTCTCCGCAGGCATCACGCTGGCCTTTGCTATCTTCCCGGCGGTTACGGTCGCATTGCAGTTCGGTGCGGTCAAGGGCGGTATCACTGCTGTCGTCACCCTGCTGGTTCGTCAGATCGTTGAGACCTACGGCAAGATCGCTCTGGATGCAGAGCACACCATCTCCCTGAATAAAGACGGTATGGCACTTCTGGCCGGCATGATCATCATGCTGGTGTTTGCTGCAATGGATAAGGAAGGCAATGACCAGAATTCCAACGAGATGCTGACCCAGATCTTTGCGGACAAGGTTGCCCGCATCCGCAAGTATATGCCGTACCTCGCCATTATGGGCTGCCTGATCGCTGCCGGCACCAGCATGGGCATCATGGCAGGCGACCCCATCAGCCTGGGTCTGCTGGCTGAGGGTGACCGCGTGAATGCTGGCCTGACCGCTCTGGCCCGTGCCATCGGCTTTATCCCTCTGGTTGCTACCACCGCCATCACCACCGGTGTTTATGCCCCGGCTGGTATGACCTTCGTCTTTGTCCTTGGTCTGCTCATCCCCAACCCCATCATTGCGCTGATCGCTGGCGCAGCCTGCATCTGTGTTGAGATCCTGCTGCTCAACGTGATTGCAAAGGGTCTGGATAAGTTCCCCGGCATCAAGCGCTGCGGCGACAACATCCGTACCGCTATGAGCTATGTCATCGATATCGCTCTGCTGATCGGCGGCGTTCTGGCTGCACAGGCCATCATGCCGACCACAGGTCTGTTCATCATCGTGGCATTCTGGTGCATCAATAAGTGCAGCAAGAAGCCTCTGGTCTCCATGGCTGTCGGCCCGCTGGGTGCAATTCTGGTCGGCCTGATCGCAAACGTCCTGTTCCTGCTGTCTCTGTATACTCCGGCCGCCTGATGAAACCGTGAAAACAGAAGAGTATCTTCCGACGGGTGTCGGAAGATAACTCTTGTGAAACCGCAATAGGAGGCGAGTCTTTTTGAAAATCCCTGAAAAGATTTTATACGCACATGAACATACCACCATCGACCTTTCCGGCCCGAAGAACAATATCGACTGCCGCTTGGATGATTTTGACGCAACGGTGGCGGAATACCGTCATCTTGTAGAGCTTGGTGTGGTCAGCATCATTGACCAGACCAACCGAGGCATGGGGCGCAATGTGGCGTATACCGAGAAGGTCGCGGCGGCGGCAGGCGTGAAGATCACCCATGCTACAGGCTACTACAAAGAGCCGTTTCTCCCTCCGGAATGCTACACCCTGACGGAGCAGCAGCTGAGCGATATCATGGTCCGGGAACTGACCGTCGGTATCGAGGATACGGGCATCCGTGCAGAACTGATCGGTGAGATCGGAACATCCAAGGAGATCACCGAGCCGGAAGCAAAGATCTTCCGTGCGGCATCCCGTGCTCATGCAGAAACGGGTGCGCCTATCTGCACCCATACCACGCTGGGAACGCGCGGCATGGAGCAGCTGGAAATTTTCAAGAGCTTCGGCGTTGACCTGAGCCGTGTGGTGCTGAGTCATATCGACCTGTCAGCCGATCTGGATTACATGAAGCGTCTGCTGGATCAGGGAGTGAACATCGCCTTTGATACCATCGGCAAGTGCAATTATCAGCCGGATGGATCCCGTGCAATGTGGCTCAGCCAGCTCTGCCGTGAAGGTTATGAAAACCAGATCGTGATGAGCATGGACATCACCCGCCGCAGCAACTTTGCAGACCGTGGCGGTGTGGGTTACAGCTATCTGCTGGACACCTTTGCACCGATGGCCTGCGAAGCCGGTGTACCGGAGCAGACCTTTGAAAAGCTGCTGTACCGCAACGCACTGCGTATTTACAAAGGGCAGAGCGAAGCATCTGTCTAAGGAGAGCAACTATGGAAACCTATCCCTTGCATTCCGTCTCATTGGAACAGGCAAAAAAACTCCAATTCAAGGCCATTGATGCAGTGACCCGTAATTTCAGCGGGGAAGAAGTTCTTTCACTGGGCGATCTCGGCGTTGTCAAGGGGTTGAACAAGCCGCGCTGCACCCTGCGGGCAGAACACGTTTTTGCAGATACTTTTGATGCCGAAGCTGCGCTGTTCGTGCGAGGTGCGGGCACGGGTGCGATCCGCTGGGCACTGACAGCCTGCATGAAGGCAGGCGAGAGCATTCTGGTACACACCTCGCCCATCTATCCGACTACGAAGGTCACGATCGATTCAATGGGCCTCAAGCCCATCCGGGCAGATTTCAACGATCTGGAACAGCTCAAAGCAGTCTGTGCCGCCCATAAGGATGAGATCCGGGGCGCACTGGTGCAGCTGACCCGCCAGAAGCCGGATGACAGCTATGATTACAAGGCTGTTATTGCCACCATCAAGCAAGCGCTGCCGGAGGTTCCGGTCGTGACCGATGACAACTATGCCGCTCTCAAGGTGGATGCCATCGGCTGCCAGGCAGGCGCAGACCTTTCGACCTTCTCCTGCTTCAAGATTCTTGGCCCGGAGGGCGTTGGTGTTGTGGTCGGCAAAAAGGAACCGGTTGAACGCATTTATAAGATGCAGTATTCCGGCGGAAGCCAGGTGCAGGGCCATGAAGCCATGGATGCACTGCGTGGTCTTATCTATGCGCCGGTGTCGCTGGCGATCCAGAGCGAGGTCAACGAAGAGCTGGTGCGCCGCCTGAACGCGGGCGAGATCCCGGGCGTCAAGGAAGCATTTCTGGCAAACGCACAGAGCAAGGTGCTGCTGGTGGAGTTTGAAAAGGACATCGCCGAAAAGGTCTTGGCGGCAGCTCCGCAGTTTGGTGCGGCACCCCACCCGGTGGGCAGTGAGAGCAAGTATGAATTTGCCCCCATGATCTATCGTGTCAGTGGAACCTTCCGCGCACAGGATCCCACCATCGAACACCGAATGATCCGCATCAATCCCATGCGCAGCGGCCCGGATACCATCATCCGCATTCTGCGTCAGTGTATGGAACGGGTACAGAACGACTGAGTCCTTTTTATAGAAACTAGAAGAAAAGGAGAGATGCCCTGTGTTTTTAAAGTCCGTCATGGAGCGCAACCAGCCTTTGGTGCGTCTGGGCATTGAATGGCAGCAGGCAGGTGTGATTCTGCCGGACACTTATCTGCTGGATTATGACACGATTGTGGAAAACGCACGCAGGATCAAGCAGGCGGGCGATGCAAGCGGCGTACAGAACTTTTTTATGCTCAAGCAGATCGGCCGCAACCCGATGATCGCCCAAGCACTGGCAGAGATGGGATATGTCGGCGCAGTGTGTGTGGATTTCCGCGAGGCACTGACGATGGTAGAAAACAATGTCCCCATCGGAAATGTGGGCCATCTGGTGCAGATCCCTCGTGCAGCCCTGAAAAAGATCCTGTCGGCAAAACCGAAGATCGTCACCGTCTACTCGCTGGAAAAAGCGCAGGAGATCAGCAGGGTCTGCACAGAACTGGGCCTGCATCAGAAGTTGATGCTCCGGGTCTTGGGAGAAAACGATATGCTGTATTCCGGCCAGTACGGCGGATTTACGCTGGCAGAGCTGGAACAGACTGTTCACGCCATTGAGAATATGCCCGGCGTTGAAGTAGGCGGCGTGTGCAGCTTCCCCTGCTTTTTGTACGACGAAGCGGCGGGGGATATCCTGCCTACACCCAACCTCAGTACGGTGCAGACCGCTGCCCGGATGCTGACCGCATGGGGATACAAAGATCTGATGCGCAATACTCCGAGCGCGACCTGCGTCCACAGCATCCCCAAAATTGCAGCGGCAGGCGGTACGCACGGTGAGCCGGGGCACGGCCTGACGGGCACGACCCCCTACCATGCCGCCCACCCGGATGCCGAGGAGCGGCCGGGCTACCTGTATGTTTCCGAGGTCAGTCATGATCTGGGAACAAAATCGTATTGCTACGGCGGCGGCCACTATCGGCGTGGACACATGAAGAATGCGCTGGTTGGCACAACGCTGGAAGATGCAAAGATCGTCCCGGTGCTTCCGCCGGACGATTCCAGCATCGACTACCATTTTGAACTGCAGCAGAACTGTCCGGTGTCGGCTGCGGCGGTCATGGCGTTCCGGACACAGTTTTTTGTGACCCGCAGCCGGGTGGCGGTGGTAAAGGGACTGTCCGAGGGAAAACCCGAGCTGGCAGGGCTTTACTCCGCACTGGGAGACCCGGCTCGGGAATAATGGGAAAGGATGTTTTCTTCATATGGGAAAGTTTGTTGTGATCGTGCTGGATGGCTTTGGTGTGGGCGCAATGCCTGATGTGCCTCAGGTACGCCCGGCGGACTGTGGTGCAAATACCTGCATCCATATCTTTGAGCGCACACCGGATCTGAAACTGCCGAATCTGGCAAGCCTGGGTCTGGCAAACATCGTGGGGCGGGAGTTCCCCGGCCTGCCGTTTGCACCCAACGCCACCTTTGGCCGCGCAATGCTGATGCACGATGGTGCCGACACCTTCTTTGGCCATCAGGAGATCATGGGCACGCATCCCGCTAAGCCCTTTGGCGAGCCGATCTGCAACAAGATCGAGAAGATCAAGCAGACGCTGGAAGAGGCGGGCTATCATGTCCGCTACTACACCGGAACCTCCGGCAAGCGCCTGCTTATCGTCAACGAGGCGTGCACCGTGGCGGACAATGTGGAGTGTGACCCGGGGCAGGCGTTCAATGTGACCGCTGCCATTGATGATCTGGATTTTGAGGAAGAACTCAAGATCGGCCATCTGGTGCGCAGTGTGTCGGTCGTGCCGCGCGTCATCACCTTTGGCGGACGGGGCGTGCATCTGCAGAACCTGCTGGACGCCATCGAAGAGCACGGCGACTACATCGGCGTCAATGCCCCGGCCAGCGGCGTTTACAACAACGATTATCATTGCATCCACATGGGCTACGGCGTTGACCCGGAGGTGCAGATGCCAACCATTCTGGGCAAGAGCGGCCTGCCGGTGTTCCTGCTGGGAAAGGTGGCGGATGTTGTTACCAACAACTACGGAACCAGCATCCCGATGGTGGATACCGCCAGTGTGCTGAAACGTACTCTGGAGATCGTGCAGGAGCAGGAGACCGCCTTCATCTGCACCAATGTACAGGAGACCGACCTTTGCGGCCATCGTGAGAATGTCGCGGCCTATGCCGACCGTCTGCGCGTAGCGGACGAGTGGATCGGCAAGATCCGGGAAGCCCTCGGTGAGGATGATATCCTCATCGTTCAGGCCGACCACGGCAATGACCCGACCATCAGCCATCCGCACCATACCCGCGAGATGGTGCCGCTGATGATCTACAGCAAGCATTCTACGCCTAAGGATATCGGCATCCGTAAGACCCTCAGCGATGTGGGTGCGACTGCAGCCGAGTATTTCCACAGCAAAGCACCGCAGAATGGCACAAGCTTTCTGCCGCTGCTGCTAAAGTGAGCAGAAGGAGCGTTTTTCCATGAAGATCATTCGTGCAAAAGACTACAAGGATATGTCCCGCAAGGCGGCAAACATCATCTCCGCGCAGGTCATCATGAAGCCGAACTGTGTGCTGGGTCTGGCGACCGGCGGCACCCCTGTGGGCGCTTACGCACAGCTGGTGGAGTGGTATAACAAGGGCGACCTCGACTTCTCCGAAGTCACCACCGTCAACCTTGACGAGTACCGCGGGCTGCCCAAGGAGCATCCGGAAAGTTACTGGAACTTCATGCACAAGAACCTGTTCGACCATGTGAACATCCGCCCCGAAGCCATCCATCTGCCCGACGGCACCAACCCCGACGCGGCCGACGCCTGCGCCAAGTACAACGACATCATCCACAGCGTCGGCGGCATCGACCTGCAGCTGCTGGGCCTTGGCCCCAACGGCCACATCGGCTTCAACGAGCCGGGCGAGGCCTTTGAGCTGGAGACCCACTGCGTGGACCTGACCCCTGCCACCATCGAGGCCAACAAGCGCTTCTTCGACGGCAACGAGGACCTTGTGCCGAAGCAGGCCTACACCATGGGCATCAAGACCATCATGCAGGCCCGCAAGGTGCTGGTGGTGGCCAACGGTCTGGCAAAGGCCAAGGCCGTCAAGGCTGTTGTTTCCGGCCCCGTCACCCCCGAATGCCCGGGCTCCATCCTCCAGATGCACCCCGACTGCATCCTCGTGGCCGATGAAGAGGCCCTGAGCCTGCTGTAAAGATTCCATAAAATAAAGCCGCCCCGAATCAGACTGTTTTTCGCGGAACTGATTTGGGGCGGCTTCGTTTTATGTTTAGAATTATGATGATTTATACATCAGTCCTCTAATCTGCCGTGGTCACAGCCGAGGGAAAGATAATACTCCATCCCTCCACCCAGTACAAGCTGTGCGTACTCCAAGGGCTTGTTGTAGAGCAGCCAATCCAGTTCTGCCCGCTGTGCCAGAGTGTTGACGTACTCGTCCTCCACAGCGGCGCAGTCGATGGAAAGGACAGTTTCATCCTCAAATCGGGCTTCCACCCGGTTGGTGTCCATGTTGTAGCGGCAGGAAAGCAGTTTCGTCATAGTCGTATCCTCCAAGACTTGATTTTTGGTGTGCGGTCGCTCGAACCAATGCTGTCAAGTCGTTGTCGGATGAAGTGGTTTTCAGTTTGTCTGGGAGTAAGTGCACGGTTTCTGCACGGATTTTGCGCGGTTTCAAAACGTGCAGAGGGCACTTCTCGGTGCAAAATCCGACAAAGGGTGCAGAAATTACCGGGTGAAAAATCACGTTGCCTTGTTCAAAAATAACGATGACTCGAAACTTCCATGAATTGAGACGAACCGGCGGCTTGTTCTCTTAACCAGTGGGCCTAGGGTTCGAGTCCCTGGAGGTGCACCACAACAACAAAATCCGAACTTTTTTCCGATAGGAGAAGGGTTCGGATTTTTTGTATTCTTTGGAAAACAGAACGAATCCCTTGCTTCCATCGAAAAACGTCCTAGACCTTATCATAAGAAAGCACGACAGACCACTGTAAGAGTGCCGTAAGGCAGAAAGGACACGAGTATGAAGTACGATGAAAGAGCCTGCAAATTCAACATGGACACCGGCTGCGTGGAGCTGCTGCTCCGGGATGGGAGAATGATCTCCATTGACTGCACTGGGGTCGAGGATGAATTGGACGTGACCATGGCGCAGAGGACGGAACTGGACTACCTCATCTACAACGATCCGCTGGGCTATGCGGATTTGATTCTGAATGGTGACCCGGAGGAATATTTGAAAAACGTAACCGGGAGCCATGGGTTAGAAGATTAAAAATCACGAAAAGCTGGCAAAGACCGCATGGGGTTTTGCCAGCTTTTATCAGTATATATCCAATCTTATGCGTAAGCCTTCCTCTCCCGGAATTCCTGTGGCGTCATATGATAAAGCTCAGTGAACTTCCGGTAGAAAAACCAAGATTGTCATAGCCGACCTTTTGTGCGATTTCGTAGATGGGGAAATCTGTATTCTTCAGATAAAAGCAGGCCTGGCACATTTTTTGCAGGATGACCAGTTCTTTGAAGGTGCGCCCGGTTTCTTTTTTAATGAAGGCGCTGAGATAATTGGGATGGAAGCCAAAATGGTCGGCGGTGCTCTGCAAGGTAACAGTCAGATAATTTGCTTCCAGATAATCCAGAATATCCACGATCTTCCACTGGCTTTTGGCCTTTGGTGAAAAGCTCTGACTGCGGTACTGTCGAAGAATTTGGCAGAACAGCACGATCATATAGGCATCGATCATTTTGTCGCCGCAAATTTGTGGGTCATAGGATTCGCAGAGAATGCTTTGAATGACCGCATGGATCGGCGTCTCCTCCCGGTTGTGGAACAATAGATATTGGTCGTGAGCCGCCTCCGAAGAAAGGGTGTTGATCAAAAAACCATTGATGATACCGTTGTTGCCCAGACGCTGCAAAAAGCCCTGTGTCAGATATTCCTTTTTCATTTCAATCGTAATGACGATATCGTTTTTGCCCAGTGGCTCGATGCTGTGGGGGACATGAGTATCCAGCATACAGATATCGCCTTGCGCCATCTGTATGCTCTGACCGTTGATTATCTGGGTGCAGTGTCCGGAATACACATACAAAAATTCAATCACCGAGTGGATATGCTCTGGAATAACGGTAAAACGGGATTCCTTGTTGACACAAACCGAACGATTTTTCAAAAGACTTCCGAAATTGAACTGGTACATCTCCCGCCCGTTATAGATCACTTTGGGGATATTGCGATAGCGGGGCGAAAGCTGCGGTGGCTGTTCGCGGAGATGCCGCTGCTCCGATTCGGTGTACTGAAATAGAAATGTTTCCAGCTGTTGATTGGTCATGGTATCACCTCTCCATTAGCATATCATATTAAGTTTGGTAAGTGAAGTCCTTTTTTGTGGAAATTGAAAATTCTGTCAAAATTCGGTAATATAAAGATGCCGGCAAGAGAAGAAAATGAACTGCAGCTGTATGGTTTCAGTGCTGTACAGCCTCTATGAAAATGCGGCACCCCCGCACAAGGAGGACTTTTTCATGGGTACAACGTCAAAATCCGAATACACCCAGCTCTGCACGGAAATTCTGGAAGCTGTGGGCGGAAGCAAGAATGTAAAGAACGTATTTCACTGCATCACCCGGCTTCGCATCGTTCCGGTCAACCGCGATGCGGTAGATATGGAAAAATTGAGTAAAGTCAGCGGCATTCTGAAGGTCGTAGAATCCAGCGGCCAGATCCAGTGCGTCATCGGCACTACCGTGCCGGAAGTGTACGAAGAGTTTCTTGCGATGTCCGGTGTGGCTGTCGGCGGTGCTGTGGAGGCAGAGCCTGCCACAGATGATGTGTCGGAGAAAAAGCCCAACATCGTCACCCGGGGTCTGAATACACTGGCATCCTGTGTGACGCCCGGTCTGTATGCCATTGTGGCAGGCGGTATGATCAAGGGTGTTGTCTCCCTGCTCACTGCGATCGGTCTGGTATCGTCCAAGTCGGATATCATCACCGTGCTCAATGCTGTGGGCGATGCACCCTTCTACTTTATGCCGTTCATCATCGGCTACGCAGCAGCAAAGCGGTTCAAGGTCAAGGAGATCTTCGGCATCATGACTGCCGGTATCCTGATGTACTCCACCTTCCTCTCGCCGAAAGAAGGCATCACCGGTTATGCCTTTGGCCCTATCAATATCCCCGCCTATAACTACAAGGGCTCTATCTTCCCTGTTATTCTGTCGGTGTGGATCTTCTCTATCATTTTCCATCTCATCGACAAGCATATGCCCAAAAATCTGCGCATCGTCTTTTCCGGCGCGCTGTCTTTCCTGATTTCTGCACCGCTGTTCCTGGGTTTTGCCGCTCCTCTGGGCAACTGGGTCGCCAAGGGCATGACCAGTGGTTTTGCATGGCTGTTCACTCACGCTGGTCCGTTTGCAGGTGCGCTGTTCTGCGGCATCATTCCGCTTACCATTATCTTTGGCATCAAGGGCTGGTCTGCCGTAGAGCTGCAAAATCTGGAAGTTCTGGGTCATGACTATATGCTGCCCAACTTCTTCTACTCCAATCTGGCTGTTTCCGGTGCTGTTCTGGCATGGGCACTCAAGCAGAAGCCCAGTGAGCAGCGTTCTGCCGCTATTTCTACCGGCTTGGTCTGCATCCTTGGCATTACCGAGCCTGCCCTGTACGGTATTGCACTGCCGGAAAAGAAGCCTCTGTATGCTGCCATGGCAGGCGGTGCCATTGCCGGTGCCAGCGCCATGCTGATGGGTGTTGTGACCTATGCGTTCTCCATGCCCGGCATCACCAGCATCGCCACCTATGTGGATGGCGGCAACAACTTCTTTAAGCTGCTGATCGTTATGGCGATCGCATGGATATCCGGTTTTGTGATCTCCTTTGTGATGAACAAGAAGGAACAGTAAGAGAGGAGCGTATCATGATGAAAACAGGTTTTCCGAAAGACTTTCTCTGGGGCGGTGCTATGGCATCCTCTCAGGCAGAAGGTGCGTTTTTGCAAGATGGCAAAGGGTTGGATACGCAGGATCTGCGGTATTTCGACCCCAATTGGACAAAGGAAGAGCGCGCCCAAAAATCCAACCGCCGCGTGAACGACGAAAAATTCAAGGCCGCTCTTGCAGACCTTGAGGATCTGGAGCATTATCCGTTCCGTCATGGTATCGATTTTTATAACCGCTGGCAGGAAGATCTGGAGCTGTTTGCGGAACTGGGCATCAAGGTGCTGCGCACCTCCATCTGCTGGGCACGCATCTTCCCCAATGGCGATGATGCGCAGCCCAACGAGGCAGGTCTGAAGTTTTACATGGATCTGTTCGATGCCTGCCACGCCCATGGCATCAAGGTGTTCGCTACCATCCTGCACTATAATATCCCGCTGCATCTGGTAACAGAGTACGGCGGCTGGAAGAGCCGCAAGACCGTGGAGTGCTATGTGCGCTACACCCGCACCCTGTTCGAGCGTCTGGGTGACCGGGTGGATTACTGGCTGCCCTTCAATGAGTTCAATGCCGGCAAGTTCAACCCCTACAACGGTGTGTGCCTGATCGAAGATCAGGAAGAGGACTATCAGAACGCAATCTTCCAGTGCCTGCACCATCAGTTCATTGCCAATGCACTGACCATTCAGCAGGGGCACGAGATCCTGCCCGGCAGCAAGATCGGCGGCATGATTGCCCGATTCACCACCTACCCTGCCACCTGCAAACCGGATGATGTGATGCAGATGATCCTGGACGACCAGTATTCCAACTGGTTCTATCTGGATGTAATGACCCGCGGCAAGTACCCTGCCTATATGGAACGGTATTTTGAACAGCAGGGCATCCACATTGACTGGCAGCCCGGGGATGCTGAGATCCTGAAAAACAACAGCATCGATTTCGTGGCATTTTCCTACTACTTCTCGCAGGTGTCTACGACGGAGCAGGGCTGGGAAAAGACCAGCGGCAACCTGATCATGGCCAACAAGAATCCGTATTTGGAAACCAGTGAGTGGGGCTGGCAGAAGGATCCGGTGGGGTTGCGTGTCACCCTGAATCAGGTGTACGACCGCTACCAGCTGCCCGTATTTATTGCCGAGAATGGTCTGGGCGCTGTGGATAAGGTAGAGGCTGATGGCTCCATCCATGATCCCTACCGCATCGACTACATCAAAGCCCATGTGGAGCAGATGAAGGAAGCTGTCAAGGACGGCGTGGAGTTGATTGGCTATACCATGTGGGGCTTTATCGATCTGGTCTCCTGCGGCAGCATGGAAATGTCCAAGCGGTATGGCGTGATCTATGTGGATCAGGACGATGCCGGTCGCGGCACACTGGCTCGCAGTAGAAAAGACAGTTTTTACTGGTATCAGAAGTGTATCGCCACCAATGGTGAAGACTTAGAAGGTTAAATGAAGGCCGGAACCGCAGGCAGGAAACTGTCTGCGGTTTTCGGCGTATTCAGGGAGGGAAAGTTTTTATGAACGAACAGACAAAAGCGCAGGTGGAAGCTTATGCAGAAGAATGCCGCACCGAACAGCTGGAACTGCTGCGCACACTGGGAAAAATGCCTGCGCCGACCCGAAAGGAGGATTTTCGGGCAGCATTCTGCCGGGATTGGCTTCGGGCACAAGGGGCAGAAAATGTCCGCATCGACAGCGCTAAAAATGTGATCTGCAAATTGGGGCCAGACACCGAAGAACTGGTCGTTTTTGCCGCCCACACGGATATTGTGTTCCCAGATGTAGAAAATCTTCCCTTGCGGGAAGAGGGCGGCAAGCTATTTGCGCCGGGCATCGGCGATGATACTGCCAACCTCGTCAACTTGCTGATGGCTGCAAAATATCTGATCCAGAAACAAACCGCGCTGGAATATGGTGTGCTGGTTGTGGCGAATGCCTGCGAAGAAGGTCTGGGCAATCTGGACGGTACCAAGGCGTTGTTTGCCAAGTACGGCACCCGTATTCAGGGGTTCTATTCTTTTGATATCTATATGCCGCTTTGCTGCAGCAGTGCTGTGGGTTCTTATCGGTATAAGATCACCTGTAAAACGCCCGGTGGTCACTCCTATGCAAATTTTGGCGACTCCAGTGCCATTCAACTGCTGTGTGGACTCGTGAATGAACTGTACCAGATCCAACCGCCGGTACGCTCCCGCACCACCTATAATGTAGGGCGTATCGAGGGCGGCACAACGGTCAACTCCATTGCACAGCAGGCCTCCATGCTGTATGAGTTCCGTTCCACCGCACAGGATTGTCTGGAAGAGATGGAAGAAAAATTCCATCGTGCTGTAGCGCACTGGAATGGCAGAGGCGGCGATTTTGAGGTGGAGCTGCTGGGCATCCGCCCCGGCAACGGCCCTGTTGACCAGAAAAGACTCGGTCAATTCACGGCAAAAAGTAAAGAGATTGTTCGCACCTTCACAGGCCGTGAGCCGGACGAAACACCCAACTCCACGGACAGTAATATTCCGCTTTCGTTGGGTATCCCGGCCAATACCATTGGTACGATAGATGGCGGATCGGCGCATACCCGGCAGGAGTGGGTGGACATTGCCAGCTTGCCCACAGGACTGAAAATCGTTCTTGGGCTGATGCTGGAGTATCAGAAAAACGATTGCTTTTGAAATAAGCATGGGGTGTTCTGGCGGCAGTAGGGAGGAATTGTGTCAAATTGACACAATTCCTCCTATGAGATATGCGGCTGGGTACATCGGGCGTATAACAAAAAAACAGGGTGCGCCCCTGCGGACGCACCCTGAAAAATCCACATACGACAGAGATATGTACAACAGGGCGTTCCCCGTCGGGAACGCTCTGTTTCTCTTTGCTGGTAGTGTGATGAGCCTGCTCCGCCTGCCACGCGGCAAACGCCCTCTGGCCTTCCTCGCTGTTCCAGCAGGCAAGGATGGCCGGGTAGAATGCCCGTGCCAGACGGTCGATGACTTCATCGGGATAGGGGGAAGTGTTTGTGGACTTTTTCTTTTTGTTCAAACGCACGCTCCTTTGATCGTCCCACCGTGGCAAAGCCGGGCGAGAAAATCAAAGTTCCAATTCTTATCAGGCGCAAGGGCGCGGAAGTTTTCAACCCTGCACTTGCGGCTGGTGGCTCATTGATGGCTTACAAGTGCCTGTCGTTATGCGATTTTTTCATCGTTCAGCATTTCTTCAAACTGTGCCATATACGCTTTGTGCTGCTTGAGGATTTTTAGAGTTTCAGTTTTGGCGTAGGAATCGTCCGGTAGCTTAGGCAAGTATCTCATCAAAAAATCAAAGTCCTGCTGAATCCGCCGGACAGCAACCTCCAGCGCGGAGTAGTTGATTCCAGAGTAGTGTGAGTAGCTCGACTGCGGAGCGGGGTGGTCCTCCGGGTGCAGAATCTCGTGCACGATCTGCTTGCGGTTCGGAAAATCGGCTCTGGCAAGGCGGTGCATATCAGCATCACGGACTTTGAACTGCCCGGACAGGATTTTCTCCTGCATACCGGGCACCATCTGTTCCATGATCTCTACGCCGCGCATGAACTTTTCAGACCGGACAACGTAGGATTCGCTGACATTGTTCCGCTCTGCAATCTGCTTGCGGATGCTCGCTTCCGCAGAGGTGGGAGGAATTGTGTCAATTTGACACAATTCCTCCGGGGCGGTTTTCTTGGCAGCAGCCGTGTGCTGGTTGTTGCCGTTTCCACCGGGCTTTCGATGCTCCACACTGTACTGTTTTCCAATGAGGAACTTCTTCTGCTCCGGGGTTAAATTGCGCCGCCCCAACTGGTTCTTACAGATCCAAGCGAGAACTTCTTCCCGGCTTTCAAAGGGGAGCGGCATGGTGGAGAAATAAATCTCCGGGTGCTTCTGAAGAATTGCATAACGATTGTGACCGTCAACAAGGGTGTTGTTCCACACAATCAAAGGAGAAATCAGCTTGCCCTCTTTCAGGATATTCTCTTCAAGCTGCTTAAATTCATCATTGGTCAGAGGAGGAATCTGGGACTGGAACTCCGGATCGATTTTCAGGTTGATCATTCGCACAC
>ENA-OQIF01000081-OQIF01000081.1-human-gut-metagenome-genome-assembly--contig:-NODE-81-length-53498-cov-6.703903_pt1 | contig 53498 bp, 36 predicted proteins | sample MGYA00242574_ERZ504738 | MGnify/ENA primary metagenome ERZ504738 (study PRJEB26092, sample SAMD00036437) | human gut metagenome | host: Homo sapiens | study: EMG produced TPA metagenomics assembly of...
AATCTGTCACCGGAGATGGCTGAGAGGGCTGCAAAGGAGAGTTTTTATGGATTCTTACGTCACCGGCACTGCCATCCGGCAGCTGCGGGAAGCCAAACACATGACGCAGGCAGAGCTGGCCGAAAAGCTGGCCGTCAGCGCAAAGGCCATCTCCAAGTGGGAGACAGCCCACGGCCTGCCCGATATTTCCCTGCTGGAGCCGCTGGCGGCGGCTCTGGGCGTCAGCGTGCTCGAGCTGATGCAGGGCGAACCCGTCGTCAACCGGAACCGTTCTGCCAACCTGCTTCGCTCCAAGCTCTACGTCTGCCCCCTGTGCGGCAATGTGCTCCACGCCACCGGGCAGGCTGTCGTGAGCTGCTGCGGCATCACCCTGCCGCCGCTGGACATCTCTGAGGCGGACGACGCCGACGAACACCATCAGCTGACGCTCGAGCGGGTGGAAGATGAGCTTTTCGTCACCATCCACCACCCCATGACCAAAGACCACTATATTTCCTTCATTGCCTGCCTCACCGGCGACAAATTGCAGCTGGTCAAACTTTACCCTGAGGGAGACGCCAGCTGCCGTTTCAAAATCACCGGCGCGGGCGTACTCTACTTCTACTGCAACCGCCACGGCCTGATGAAAGCACCGGACTTCCGTGCCGCAGCTCGCCATACGCCGTCCCAGAAGCTCCATCTGCGAGAGCCGGACGAGGGCGACCGGGAGCAGGTCATGGCCTACCGGGAAGAGTTTCTTGCCATCAGCTCCCGGCTCGACGGCACTTCGGCGCTGGACAAATACGACGACTTCGACCAGTGGCTGGCTGACATCCGCAGGCTGAAAGACCCGGCCACCACGCCTGCCGGGTTCGTACCGGCCACCCAGTATCTGGCTCTGGACGAGCAGGAACATCTTGTCGGCATGACCAACCTGCGCCACCACCTCAACGACTATCTGCTGGCCTACGGCGGTCATATCGGCTACAGCGTCCGCCCCTCGGAGCGGAAGAACGGCTACGCCAGCCAGATGCTCCGTCTGACCCTCGAAAAGGCCAAGGAGCGCGGCATCTCCAAGGTGCGCATCTGCTGTGACCACTATAACATCGCCTCGGCAAAGACGATTCAGTCTAACGGCGGCGTACTGGAAGATGAGATGTTTGACTCCTCGGATGGGATGCTGACCCAGCGGTACTGGATAGAGAATCGATAAGACACAAAAAGGCTCCGGCAGTGCCGGAGCCTTTGCTCTTATTCAAAAATCAGCCCAGATGGAGCATATCAATGAGCACGATCATGGCCAGACCGTAGTACACCACGACGGCCACGAGGTCGTTGATGGTGGTGATGAGCGGGCCGGACGCCACGGCGGGGTCGATATGGATCTTATGGAACAGCATGGGGATGACCGTACCCACCAGGCTGGAAATGACCATCGCCACGATGAGGGAAAAACCGACGCAGCCGGAGAGCAGGAACGCCTGCCCCCACGCATAGGCTTTGAAGAAGTGGATATAGCAGCCGAGGAAGCCCAGCGCCATGACGGCCAGAAGCGCACCGTTGACCAGACCCACCCGCATCTCCTTCCAGAGCAGATGCAGCTTTTTGGAGGTGGTCAGGTTCTCGTCCACCAGCACGCGGATGGTGACGGCCAGCGACTGGGTGCCGACATTGCCCGCCATATCCAGCACCATGGACTGGAAGCAGATGACGATGGGCAGGACAGCCACCACCGACTCAAAGGCCCCCACCACCGAGGACACCAGCATCCCGAGGAAGAGCAGAGCGACCAGCCAGGGCAGGCGCTTCTTGACACTCTCGAAGACGCCCTCGTTCAAATCTTCTTCGCCGGTCAGGCCGCCCAGCTTTGCGTAATCGTCGCCCATCTCGTCATCGACCAGTTCGACGACATCCGCCGAGGTGATGATGCCCACCAGCTCGCCGGCATCGTTCAGGACAGGCAGAGAGCGCTCGGCGTAGTCTACGATGCGGTCGATGCAGTCGCTGATCTTTTCGTGGTCGGTCACATAGGGGTAGGACCGGGCAATGAGCTTTTCGAGGCTGTCCTCCGCCCGGGCGATGATGAGGTCCTTCAGGTCGATGGCGCCGTAGAACTTGTCGTTCTCGTCCACGACGTAGAGGGTGGAGATGTTGTCGTTCTCGCCCGCCTGCTTCACCAGCTCACTCATGGCCTGCCGGATGGTCATGTCCTTCCGGATGCAGATGTAGTTGGTGGTCATGCTGCTGCCGATCTCGTCCTCGCCGTAGGAGAGCAGCATCTTCACATCTTCGGCGGAGTTTTTGTCCAGCTGGCCGACGATCTTGGCTTTATCCTCTTCCTCGAGGTCGTCCAGAGCGTCCACGGCGTCGTCCGAGTCCATGTGGGAAACGACGTTGGCGGCCTTATCGCTGGGCAGCTCTTTCAGGTAAGGCTCTGCGTCGTCCAGATAGGAGAAGATCTCAGCCACGGTATCCACGCCCAGAACGGCATAGAGCTTCTGGCGCTCGTCGGGCGTCAGGGCTGCGAGGGCGTCGGCAAGGTCGTTCTCGTGGTAATCCGAGAGCTTTTCGGCCAGCTCTGCCTGCGGCAGGCCGCTGTGGATGAGGGCGAGTATTTCCTGCTGGTAGTTCTTCTGCTGCATCTTGGGTTCCTCCTCCCCTTTTTGGGGCATAAAAATACACCGCGTCGTCTTTTGGTCAGACTCCTGCGGTGTATCATGGGCAGATGCATTCAGGACGCGGCAGATTCAATCCATACTGCCCGCATCGCAGGAGGAGCGTTGTTTGGGTTTGTCTAATTGGTCGCCGGACATCGTGTTTGCTTCCTCCTGTAAAGTATTTGCCTTTTTCAGCCCCGTCATCATACTACGTCTGGACGATTTTTTCAACCCCTTTTACAAAATTTTTACCAGATTATTGCCAGATCGTATAAAAGAGCAGCCGCTCTCCCGTGAGGAAAGCAGCTGCTCTTTTGTTGTTTTGCAGAAGTTTCGCTTAGTATGCGACGCCCCAGTAGACCATGGTCTTGGCGGGCTTGCCGCAGCAGGGGCAGACATCGCTCAGATGCTCCTGCTCGAAGGGCATGCAGCGGCTGGACAGGCCGACCTCTTCCTTCATCTTCATCTCGCAGGCCAGGTCGCCGCACCACATGGTCTTGATGTAGCCGGTGCCCGCCTTGGCCAGCTCCCTGACCTCGTCCATGGTGGTGGCAGCCCAGGTGCGCTTCTCGCGGTTGGCAAGAGCGCGCTCGTACAGGTCCTTGCGCAGAGCCTCCAGCTGGGCCGGGATGGCGGTCTCCAGCTCGTCCAGGGAGACGAACACCTTCTCGCGGGTGTCGCGGCGGACGAGGACGCACTGGTTCTTCTCCAGGTCCTTGGGGCCGATCTCGAGGCGCAGAGGCACGCCCTTCATCTCCCACTGAGAGAACTTCCATCCGGGAGCGTTGTCGCTGTCGTCCAGCTTGACGCGGGCGTACTTGGAGATCTTCTCGGCCAGCTCAGCAGCCTTCTCGGAGACGCCGGGCTTGTGGGCGGCGATAGGCACCACCACGACCTGGATGGGGGCGACAGCCGGGGGCAGGATGAGGCCGTCGTCGTCGCCGTGGGTCATGATGATAGCGCCCACCAGACGGGTGGAAACGCCCCAGCTGGTCTGGAACGGATGATGCAGCTGGTTGTCGCGGCCGGTAAAGGTCACGTCGTAAGCCTTGCTGAACTTATCGCCGAAGTAGTGGCTGGTGCCGCTCTGCAGGGCCTTGCCGTCCTTCATCATGGCCTCGATGGTGTAGGTAGCCTCCGCACCGGCGAACTTCTCCTTATCGGTCTTGCGGCCCTTGACAACAGGGATGGCCAGGTCCTGCTCGCAGACGTCTGCGTAGCAGTTCAGCTGCTGCTGGGTCTCAGCCTCAGCCTCGGCGGCAGTCTCGTGGATGGTGTGGCCCTCCTGCCACCAGAACTCGCGGCTGCGCAGGAAGGGACGGGTGGTCTTCTCCCAGCGCACGACGCTGCACCACTGGTTGTACTTCATGGGCAGCTCGCGGTAGCTGTGCAGCACCCGGGACCAGTGGTCGCAGAACATGGTCTCGCTGGTGGGGCGGACAGCCAGACGCTCTTCCAGCTTGTCGGAGCCGCCCATCGTGACCCACGCCACCTCCGGCGCGAAGCCATTGACCAGCTCGCCTTCCTTCTGCAGCAGGCTCTCAGGGATCAGCACGGGCATTGCCACGTTCTCATGGCCGGTGGCCTTGAAGCGGGCATCCATATCCTTCTGGATGAGCTCCCAGATCGCCTGACCATAGGGGCGCAGGATGATGAAGCCCTTCACGCTGGAATACTCGACCAGCTCTGCCTTGACGCAGATGTCGGTATACCACTGTGCGAAGTTCTCCTCCTGACTGGTGATCGCCTGTACGAGCTTTTTGTTGTCTTTTGCCATTTTAATCTTATCCTCCCAAGGCCGTGCGCCAAACGCTCATCGTTCCGCACGAACCCATATATAAAGCCCCGCCGCCTACTCTGCCGTGTGCAGAGGCGCGGATGCGGGGCTTTTTTGCTTGTTGGTCGCTCAGCCCTTGTGGCTGTCCACAAACTTCACCACATCACCCACCGTGCGCAGGTTCTCGATGGCGTCGTCCGGCACCTCGATGCCAAACTCATCCTCCAGCGTCATCACCATATCCACGATGTCGAGGCTGTCGGCCTCAAAATCGCCCATAATGTCACTGTCCATCGTGATCTTAGCGGGGTCGATGTCCAGCTGTTCTGCCAGCAGTGCGCGGATCTTCTCAAACGTATCCATGATAGCGGTCTCCTTTTGCTTTAATTTCGCATCTTCACGCTGCGCAGACCATGGCAGCCCTTCCCGCCTCCCCTTTGGCGGGCAGACTGTCTCCCTGCGCAGAACGCTCTCTTTCTTTATATCCCATGATATGCTTATTGTCAAGCCCCGTTTTGCTTCCGGCATAATTTTCCGGGCAAAAATTCCGTTCGAAATCTCTCTGCCGCCCCTTTTCTGCTTGACAGAAGGGGGCTATTTTCTTATCATTATAGAGTAGCAAGTTTATGGGGACTGACCAGCAGCCCCAAAGGAGTTTTCAACATGAAGCTTTCATTCACCAAAATGCAGGGCTGTGCCAACGATTATATCTATCTCGACTGCCGCGAAAGCGGTGTGCCGGAAAACATCGCAGCCCTTTCGCAGGACCTCTCCCGCCGCCACTTTTCCATCGGCGCGGACGGCATCATCTGCATCTGCGCCCCGGTGACGGCCGGCGCAGACGGACGGATGCGCATCTTCAACGCCGACGGCAGCGAGGCCCAGATGTGCGGCAACGGCGTACGCTGCGTGGCCGAGTGGCTCTACACCCACGGCGTCGCCAAAGAGACGCTCGTCGTGGACACGGGCAGCGGCCCTAAGACCATCACCCGCAAGGGCCGCCAGCTCTGGCAGGTGGAGATGGGCGGATACTCCGCCATGGCGGCGGCTCTGCCCGCTGTGAATATGGGCGAAGGCCCGCTGGTGGACTGCCCCCTCACCGTGGAGGGCAGGACCTGGCGCGTCGCCTGCATCAGCGTGGGCAACCCCCACTGCGTCACCGTCGTGGACGATGTGGACAGCCTCAAGCTCGAGGACATCGGCCCGGCGTTCGAGAAGCACCCGAACTTCCCGGAGCGGGTCAACACCGAGTTCGTGCAGGTAGTGGACTCCACCCACCTGAAAATGCGGGTGTGGGAGCGGGGCAGCGGCGAGACCTGGGCCTGCGGCACCGGCACCTGTGCCACCGTGGCGGCGCTGACCGAGCTGGGCGTCTGCCCCGCCGGGGAGGACGTCCACGTCCAGCTGCGCGGCGGTGAGCTCATCATCCGGGTGCTGCCGGGCAAAAAGCTGCTGATGACCGGCAGCGCTGTCACCGTATGCGAAGGCGTCACTGAAGTTTAAGCATCCCTGCCCTCTCCGTTATGCTTTTGGCACTCCCTCTGAGGGAGCCGGACGCGGAGCGGCCTGAGAGGGCAAGCCACTTATAAAGAAAGAATTGAGGGAAAGTATCATGAAAATGAACAAACATTACAATGAGCTGAAGGCCAGCTACCTCTTCGTGGACATTGCCCACAAGGTCGCCGCCTATCAGGAGGCACACCCCGAGAAGGAGATCATCCGTCTGGGCATCGGCGACGTGACCCAGCCGCTGGCCAAGTGCGTCGTGGACGCCATGCATGACGCCGTCACCGAGATGGGTACCAGGGAAGGCTTCCACGGCTACGGCCCCGAGCAGGGCTACCCCTTCCTCAAGCAGGCCATTCAGGGCTACTACGCAGGCCGCGGCACCAAGCTGGACGAGGACGAGATCTTCATCTCCGACGGTGCAAAGAGCGACCTTGCCAATGTGCTGGGCCTGTTCGACGTGGACAACACCGTCCTCGTGCCGGACCCCGTCTACCCCACCTATGTGGACGACAACGTCACCGATGGCCGCAAGATCATCTATGGCCGCACCAGTCAGGAGAACGGCTTCCTCGGGATGCCCGACGACAGCGTGAAGGCTGACATCATCTACATCTGCAGCCCCAACAACCCCACCGGCGCTGCCTACACCCGCACCCAGCTCAAGGCATGGGTGGAGTACGCCAGAAAGAACAACGCCATCATCCTCTACGACGCCGCCTACGAGTGCTTCATCTCCGACGGCGAGCTGGCCCGCAGCATCTTCGAGATCGAGGGCGCCCGCGAGTGCGCCATCGAGATCTGCTCCTTCTCCAAGATCGCAGGCTTCACCGGCACCCGCTGCGGCTACACCGTCGTGCCGAAAGATCTGGAACGTGACGGCATGAACATCAACAAGCTCTGGCTGCGCCGCCAGACCACCAAGTTCAACGGTGTGCCTTATGTCGTGCAGCGCGGCGCTGCCGCCGTCTTTACCGAGAGCGGCATGGCTGAGATCCAGCACAACCTCGACTACTACCGCAAGAACGCCAAGGTCATCGCCGACGCTCTGGACGAGTGCGGCGTGTGGTACTGCGGCGGCAAGAACAGCCCCTACATCTGGCTGCGCTGCCCCGGCAGCATGAAGAGCTGGGAGTTCTTCGACTGGCTGCTGGAGAACTGCGGCGTCGTCGGCACCCCGGGCGTGGGCTTCGGCGAGTGCGGCGAGGGCTACTTCCGCCTGACCGCTTTCGGTGACGCCGAAAAGACCAAGGTGGCTGCTGAGCGCATCAAGACCGCCATCAAGGCTCTGTAAATTTTATCGCACAAAAAGAGGGAGGCACCCCGCTGGGGCGCCTCCCTTTTTGCTTGCAGTTCAGCGGTTGAAGGTCGTGCTGAGGGTCGTGCTCCACTCTTCACCGGGGGCGAGGCAGGCCGCAGCGGCACGCTGCTCCCACTCCTGCGGATCGTTCACCGAGGCGGGCAGCGAGTTCCACGGCTCGATGCAGACGAAGCGCAGGGGCTTGGACAGCGCCGACCAGATGAGGGTGTAGGGGAAGCCGGCCACATCGCAGACGATGCTGCGGCCCGTGTCCTTCTCGTAGATGCCCAGCGTCCTGGTGCGCAGGCCCGCCATGCAGAAGCTGTCGTTGTCGAAGAGGTCGTTGGTCAGCTGAATGGCCTGCTGGTTCTTCCACTGGTAGTAGCATTTGCCCGTCAGCAGGCCGCCCCCGCTGGCGTCGAGGATGACCGGGCTCTCGGGCTGGTCAAAGCGGAACTCGTAGTCCTCGACGGTGTGGCTGTCATCGAACGGCACCTGAAAGGCCGGGTGGTAGCCGATGCCGAACCGCAGCTCTTCGGCACCGGGGTTCGAGACGGTGAGGGTGTGGTGAAGGGTCTTTCCGTCCAGCCGGAAGGTGCTGGTGAGCAGGAAGTCGAAGGGGAACTTCTCCGCCTTCATGGCCTCATCCGGGCGCAGCTCCAGCCGGATGGTGTCGCCCTCCGCCTTCAGCAGGGTGTGCTCCACGTCCCGGGCAAAACCGTGCTGGCCGCCCTTGTAGGTCTTGCCGCCATGGGTGAAGCTGCCGTCCTTGAGCTTGCCCGTCCACGGGAAGAGGATGGGCGCGTGGCGCTCCCAGACCGCCGGATCGGCCTGCCAGAGCAACTCCTCCCCCGCCGCGTTCTTCAGGCTGACGGCCTCGGCACCGTGGGTGTCCACCGTAAGGCTCAGAAATTTGTTTTGAATGATCGCCTGCATTTGTCTGCACTCCTTTTCGTGTGTGTTTTGCTGATTCCAGTATACTCTCCCCGCCCCGAAAAGCCAAGGGGATTCACTCATTCTCTCACGGCGGAATAGGCTGTACCGAGCCTTATCTTGATTTCAAGCAAAGGAGAGTTTTTGTATGGCTACCGGAATTCTGCGCATTCAGGCCTTTGCGGCCCGTCAGTCCAGCCCTGTCGAGGGTGTGACCGTCACCGTCAGCGGCAACGGCTTCACCGCCACCCGCCTGACCGACGCCGAAGGCAACGCCGACGACGTCACCCTTACCACCCCCGCCTGTGCTCTCTCGCTGGACGAGAACAACACCACGCAGCCCCCCTACGCGGTCTGTGACCTCGTGGCCTCCAAGACCGGCTACCGCACCGTCCGCATCCAGGGCGTGCAGGTCTTTCCCGGGCAGGTGACGCTGGCCCAGCCCGAGATGATACCCGACACTGAGGAGATGCGGGACACCCCCAACGTCCCCATCGTCATCCCACCCCACAGCCTCTTCACCGGCGACGGCGGCAGCGGCCCGAACCCGTTCCTCTCCTGTGTGCCGCGGGTGCTGGACCGGGTCATCATCCCGAAGAACATCACCGTCCATCTCGGCAGGCCCGCCGCCTCGGCCCGGAACGTCACCGTCTCGTTCCGCAGGTATATCGCCAACGTGGCGTCCAGTGAGGTGTATCCGACCTGGGCTGACGAAAACAGCCCAGCGGGGCAATCGAACTGCCTGCCGACTCAGAAATTCCATTCGATCGTGATTTTTTGTTCTCCGGTAAGCGTATCCTTTGGGCTGACGATGACCCGATGGACCAGCAGCACAACAAGTTCGCGGGTCAGCTGCGAAACCTGTGCCAGTTCACGGACACGCTGCCTCTGCGTCTGGACTCCACCGGTCTCTTCCTGCCGTTGTTCCAGTTCCGTTTCCAATGTACCGATCCGGGTCTCTGCCTTTTTCACTTCTTTCAGAAAGGTCTGGTTCATTTCAGAAAACTGAACGGCATCAATCAAGCCTGACACCTTATCCAGATACAACTCCTGCATAGCCTTGCGCCGCCGGGCTGCTTCGCTCTTCAACCGTTTCAGCTCGTCACGCCTGGCCTGCTCTCGCTGCCGGATGGGGTCATCCTGTTCTGGAAGGGTAACTTTTTCAGGGTCAAAATAGTCTGCCGCATACGCCCGGATACGTTCCAGTACCGCATTCTCCAAGGCGTCCATATCGGTACAGGTCTTGTTGCCGCACACTTCCGGTGCGCGCTGGTGCATCCGGCAGCGGACATAGCGTCTTTGTGTTCCATCCGCTCTCGGCTGACGGCCAGTCTGCTCCATGCAGCTGCCACAGCATCCACAAACCACTTTTTTGCCAGCGGATGGATCGTTCCCTTCTCGCCGCTCCGGGTGCGCTCCTGCATCATCCTCTGGACCGTTTCAAACATTTCTCGCTCAATGATCGCTTCATGCGTATTTTCTACAACGATCCACTGCGATTTTGGAAGCCAGATCGTCTTTTCAGACTTGTAACTTATCTTTTTATGCTTTCCCTGCACCATATTTCCGATATAAAGCTGATCATGCAATATTTGATATACGGTGGGACTGCTCCAAAGAGCCGCATTTGTATTCTTTAATGCACTGCGGTAATGGATGCCATGCAGCTGCTTATAGGCCGTTGGGCTTGGAATTTTTTCGTCATTCAGGATGCGTGCGATCTTGTGTGCGCCGATCCCGTTAAGAGCCATGGAGAAGATCCGCCTTACCACGTCGGCTGCTTCCGGGTCGATGATGAGTTTTCCTTTTGCATTTGGGTCTTTGCAGTATCCATACCGTGCAAAAGAGCCGATGAACAGCCCTTCTTTCCGCTTGTGGTCAAGCACCGAGCGGACATTGGTGGACAGATCTTCCAGATACCACTCATTGATCAGGCCGTTGATCTGGCGGGATTTTTTGTTCGCGGTATCGTTGGTATCCACATGGTCTACCACCGCAATGAAGCGGACGCCCCACTCCATGAACTTTCCGTGCAGATACTTTTCCACGAGCTCCATGTCACGGGTGAAACGGGATTGCGTTTTGGCCAGTACCACATCAAACCGATGTTCGCTTGCGGCTTGCAGCATCGAATTGAATGCCGGGCGGTTCCGGTCGATGCCGGAATAGTCCTCATCCGAATAGATCTGGTAAATCTCAAATCCGTTCTCCAGGGCGTACTGGAGCAGCATCGACTTTTGATTCTGAATGCTCTCCGATTCACCAATTTTATCTTCATCTTCTTTGCTCAGGCGGCAATAAATTGCTGCTTTCATGATCTGCCCCCTTCTTTTTGTACACGAGCATCCATGCGCAGCATAACGCATCCCTCCTTCCAATTCAGGGATGCCGCATCAGGCACAGGAGCTTGGAGGAATGGCATTGAGCAATCCATCGATGATATATCGCTCAAATTCCTTTTGAAACCGTTCTTTGCGCTGTTCATTGTTGTCCGAACGAAATTTTTCGTGCAGAATAAAAGGAGTTTTTTTCATCGAATCCCCCTTTTCGGTCCATCTGGTCGTGATATGGGTCACTTCAGTCTATTTCCAGTCAGCGAAATTCAGAACTTTCCATATTTTTCATGCAAAATATGGCAAGACGTTCAAAATCAACTTGAAACGCCTTTGCCGCAATGGTACAATTATACTGTCATTTTATGGAAACTCGGCGCAAAGCCCCGTGCGGACAGGCCGCAAGCGCCGGAGTTCCTGTGGGATGTGTAAGAACAGCTAAGGCAGCACTGCGCTACTGCACCTGCGCAGTATTGCTTTCCGAAAATGTGAGAAAGTATATTTATATGATGAAAAAGATCTCCCGCCGCTCGTTTTTGCAGGTCTGCGGCATTACTGCGGCAACGGCAGCACTGACCGCCTGCGGCGGCACTAAGACCGAAACGGCTAAAAAAGACGCTGCTCACGAAGCCATCACCTTTATGGCACCTTATAAGGAGATAGAAGCCTTTATTGAGCAGGTACACAGCGTTTACCCGGAAGTGAACATCGAGGTCGTGCCCTACAGCGGCGATAACACCACCACCTGTCTGGAGAATATGTTTGCGGCGGGCGACCTGCCGGACGTCTGCACCTTGACCTACTACGACCCCCGGACCGATCTGGTCTCCGACAAGCTGCTGGACCTTTCCGGCTACGATTTTACGGATAACTATGTGGAGTCCCGCCTGCAGGACGTGTTCGACAACGGTGCCATCTACCTGCTGCCCTCGACCTACAACTGCTACGGCATCACCTACAACAAGACCCTGCTGAAGAAATACGGCTGGGAGCTGCCCAATTCTTTCACGGAGCTGGAAGAACTGGCGGCAAAGGCAAAGGAAGCCGGGGTCGATCTCTGTCTGCCGCAGATCCAGTATCCGGGCTACGGTTTCCAGTACCTGTGCAACATTGCGGAAGCCGATTTCCTCGGCACACTGGACGGCAGGCTGTGGCAGCGGGATTATCTGTCCGGTAAGGCAAATGTCAGCAATACCCCCGGCATGATGCATGCGATGGCCTATGTCCAGAAGTGGAAGGACATCGGGATGCTGAACGACTCCGGCGACGCTCTTGACGACAATGTGACCCGGCAGAGGATGACCGAGGGGAACACCCTGTTTCTGCTCGGAAACACCAACGGCATCGTGGAGGCAGACGGCAACGCCGATAAATTCGGCCTGATGCCGTTTCTCTCGGAGGACGGCACCCAGAACGTTTTTGTGCTGAATGTGAACCGCTTCTACGGTCTGAATAAAAAGCTGGAGCAGGACCCCCAGAAGCTGGAAGATGCGCTCAAGGTGATGCGTGTGCTTTCCACCGTTGCAGGCACCAGCGCTCTGCAGCCCGCAACGGCGCTGAAAAGCAGCCTGCTGCCCTTCAAGGACGCAAAAGCGGACGGCACCTACTATGCCGACATCGCCGATGCCCTGAACGCAGGCAACACCGCGCCCTTTATCTATTCCGGCTGGGAAAACACCGTCGTGACCACCGGCCTTAAAATGCTGGACTTCATGAAGGGCAATGCTGCCATGGAGGATGTCATCCGTCAGCTGGACGAGGATCAGGACAGTGTGGTGAACAACACCCCGGATGTCATCACTACCGTTACGGAGGAGCTTTCGCAGGAGGACTGCGCCATGCTGGTGGGTCGCTGCTTTGCACAGGCCACCGGCAGCGACCTTGCGCTGGTCTCGCTGAGCACATGGATCCCCGGCAACCCCACCGAGCAGAACCACCACGGCGTAGCGGCCAAGCTGTACGCCAAGGATATTACGGATTACGACCTTTCGGTCATTCTGCCCACCGGCTGGAACCGCACCATCCAGACCGTTTCCCTGACCGGGCAGCAGATCAGCGGCCTGCTTGCTTCTGGTTACGATGCCTACGGCAACGGCAAGGGCTACCCCTATGTGCTGGTAAGCCCGGTGCAGCCGGAGGCGGGCAAGACCTATCAGGTGGCCATCTGCGGTGTGAGCGACCAGCTGGCTGCGGAGACCACGGTCACAGACAGCGGCGTGGTGGGCATGGACGCCGCAAAAGCCTTCTTTGGCGCATACACCACCATCAGCCGGGCAGATACCGCATGGAGCTGAACAGAACGGACAGGAGATACCGGATGTGAACAACAAAATCTATAAATGGCTGTTTGGCGGCTTTGGCTTTGTCATCATCGTGTCGCTCCTGACCCTTTTTGTCATGAGCCAGACCTACATCCAGAACCTTGTCTACCATGAGCGGCTGAGCCAGATGGAGGAAGTCACCCACCAGATGTTCCGCAGTCTGGAAGATGTCATCGACACCCACTGGGACGAGGTGGATGTGCAGTGTAATTATTTGTACAACAGCCCGCTGGAGACCGATACCGACCTCTACCGCTATCTGAAAAAGCTATCGGAGCTTTCCAACTACCATGAAAAACAGATCGAACTGGTAGCCGTGGATACTGCCGGACATTATTATACCGAGTATGGCCGCATGGGGCTGCTGCGGGGAATGAACTATCTGGAAAGCGCACCGGAGCGGGTCAGCTATGTTTCCAACTCGCTGACCAAGGACGACTCCCGGATGGTGTTTCTGGAACAGCTCTCCACCCCCATCACACTGCAAAGCGGAGAGAAAGCGATCACCCTGCGCTACTTTGGCATCTCCCAGAGCATGACCCAGCTGAACGATTATTTCCGCTGTGACGCCTACGAAAACAACAACAGCGTCTATGTGCTGGATAACGATGGCTTCAAGCTGTTCAACGCCAATGACACCGAGCTGCTGAAGGGACACAACGTATACACTGTTCTCTCCCGGATGTCCTATCTGCACGGCTCTTCCTTTGCGGGGGCAAAGGAGCGGCTTGCCCGCACAGGCGCCTGCTATTCCAACGCCGTGCTGGATGGGACTGAGTATTTCTACGCCCTGAAGCAGATGGAAAACGCCCAGTGGACACTGGCGTTCCTTGTTCCGGCAGAATATGTGGCCGTGAATACGCAGAAGCTGGTCAACATCGTCATGGTTATCATCATCGTCATTGCGATGGTGTTCTCGGTCATAACCGTTTTCGTCGGCTGGTTTCTCCTGCGGCAAAAGCAGCAGCAGGAGCTGCGGGCCGAAAAAGAAGCGAACCTCCGTCTGGAACAATACAACATCCATCTGACGCAGGTAAACGATGAGCTGCGGCAGGCGCAGGATGCTGCCGCAGAGGCGTTACAGTCCGCAGAGCGCGCCAGCAAGGCCAAGACGGACTTCCTCTCCAACATGAGCCACGACATCCGTACCCCCATGAACGCCATCATCGGCATTACCACCCTGATGAAAAACGAGCTGCAGCAGCCGGAAAAGCTGGCCGAGCATCTGGGCAAGCTGGAAAGCTCCGGCCAGCTGCTGCTGGGCATCATCAATGATATTCTGGATATGAGCCGCATCGAGAGCGGCAAGACCACCCTGAATGTGGAAAAAATGAACCTGCCCCAGCAGGTCAGCCAGCTGGACAGCATCATCCGTCAGCAGGCAGGCCAGCGCCGCCAGACCTTTACGGTAAACACCCATCTGCAGCACGAAAACGTACTGGCAGACCCCAACCGCCTGAATCAGGTGCTGATGAACATCCTCTCCAACGCGGTCAAATATACGCCCAAGGGCGGGCATATCCGGCTGGAGGCGGAAGAGCTGCCCCGGAACGAGCACTTCGCCCGGTACCGCTTTGTGGTACAGGATGACGGCATCGGCATGAGCGAGGCGTTCCAAAAGACCCTTTTTGACCCCTTTACCCGCGAGGAAAAATCCGGCACCAATAAGGTGCAGGGCACCGGCCTTGGCATGGCCATCACCAAGAGCATCGTAGACCTGATGGGCGGTTCCATCAGCGTGGAGAGCGCCCCCGGCAGGGGTACCCGCTTTGAGGTCGTGCTGGAATTTCCCATTGATACAGAGTCGGACCATGCGCAGAAGGTGCAGGCTCTGCCGGAGGAAGCAGAAGAAACTTCTCCCCTGTCCGGCATGAAGTTCCTCTGCGCCGAGGATAACGCCATCAACGCCGAAATTCTGGAAATGCTGCTGGAATCCAAGGGCGCAAGCTGCACCGTCTGCTCCAACGGGCAGGAGATCGTGGATGCCTTTGCCAGCGTCAAGCCCGGCGAGTACGACATGATTTTGATGGACGTGCAGATGCCGGTGATGGACGGCCTGGAGGCCACCCGCCGCATCCGCAATGGCGAAAATCCGCTGGGCAGGATCATCCCCATCCTTGCCATGACCGCCAACGCCTTCCTTGAGGATATGCAAAAGAGCAAGGAAGCCGGCATGGACGAACATCTCTCCAAACCCGTGGACATTGCAGCTCTGGAACAGACGGTGAAACGCTTCCGCGTTACCCCTCCCCATTAAAAATAGCGGAAAAGCGCGTTTTTGCAGATGACCGACATCCACGACCTGGCATGGCCGCCCATTTGCGGCCCAGCTTTTTTTGTGAGAGAGCGATCATGATGAATCAAAGTATTGGATGGTATTGCGTATGGAACAACAGTCAAATAAAATCCAGCCTGTGTTGCTATCGGCACTTGCCCAATTGAGCGCCTGCCTGATCGTCTGGAATTTTCATATCCCAAATCCAAATATCCTGCTTTTTGTTGTTCTTTCTGCTGTGCTCGTGAAATGCGGCTATGCAGCAGGAATCGTAAGCGGCCTCATTGCATTCCTGTACTCCGCGTTTTTCTTTTCTACCGACCACAGCTTTTTTCTTTACACCTCTTTGAACTTTCAAAAGCTCATCGTGATCGGCCTTGGCATCGCTGCGAACATTCTGCTGATCGGTCGCCTGCAATGGCAGCTCGAGCGCTCCAGCATGGAAAAGATGCAGGCCGAAGCCGAGGAAAAGCTTCAAGAAACAACAGAGAGCTACCGTGCAAAACTTTACCACGATGTCTTGACTGGCACATACAACCGCCGCTACTATGAGGATATCGCATCCCGTATCGTCGGCCCCGCAGGCATCGCGCTGATGGATGTGGACGATTTCAAGATCTGCAACGACACCTATGGACATTACGCCGGAGATATGGCACTGAAAACGGTGGCAAACGCTATCCAGTCCTGCATCCGGAAGTCGGACCTGCTCATCCGCTACGGCGGGGATGAATTTCTGCTGGTGCTGCCCGGCATTCCGAGCGACATCCTGCAAGCCAAGCTGGAGCAGATCAGAGCCGCCGTGCAGCAGGCTGCTGTACCCGGTTATTCGCATTTTCGCCTCTCACTGAGCATCGGCGGAACGATGCAGGCCATCACCGACCCGATGGAGAATGCGGTTCGCCGGGCGGACCGGCTGATGTATCAGGCAAAGTGCCGCAAGAATGCCGTCATGGTGGAGGTTCCGGGGCATGACCTGGCGGCTTTGGAAAAGCTTTTGCAGAACAAGTCACAGATCTTACTTGTGGATGACTCCGCAATGAACCGCATGATGCTGACAGAGATCCTGGGGGATAGTTACCACATTCTGGAAGCTGAAAACGGACGGGAATGCATGGAAAAATTGCAGGCAGAGGCCGGAAACATTGCACTGGTGCTGCTGGACATCAATATGCCCGTTATGGACGGCTTTGAAGTGCTGAAAGCCATGAATACCAACCACACCATCGAGGATATCCCGGTCATTATGATCTCCAGCGAGGACTCCGATGCGACGATCCGGCGTTCCTATGAGCTGGGCGCAAGTGATTATGTCAATCGCCCCTTCGATGCTCGTATCGTGTACCGCCGTGTGACCAACACCATCAAGCTGTACGCCAAGCAGCGGCGGCTGGTGCAGATGGTCTCAGAACAGATCCGCGCCCGTGAAAATAATACGGATATGCTGGTGGGTGTACTGAGTCATATCGTAGAATTCCGCAACGGCGAAAGCGGCGCCCATGTGCGGCACATCCGTATCATCACCGAGCTGCTGCTCCGCCGTCTGTTGGAGATCAGCAGCAGATACTCTATCACTGCGGAACAGCAGGATATGATCCCGCTGGCTTCCTCCCTGCACGACATCGGAAAAATCGGCATTGACGAAAAGATCCTCAACAAGCCCGGCAAACTGACCCCGGAGGAATTCGAGGTCATGAAGACCCACAGTATGCTGGGAGCCCAGATGCTGCATGATCTGGATAATTTTGCAGAGCAGCCGCTGCTGCAAACGGCCTACGAGATCGCCCGCTGGCACCACGAACGCTGGGATGGGCGCGGCTACCCGGATGGGCTGAAGGGCGATGAGATCCCCATCAGCGCACAACTGGTCTCGCTGGCTGATGTGTACGATGCACTGACCAGCGAACGCTGCTACAAAAAAGCCTTCCCCCACGAAAAAGCCGTGCAGATGATCCTGAACAGCGAGTGCGGAGCGTTCAACCCGCTGCTGCTGCAGTGCCTGACAGATATTCAGGCTGACCTGAAAGAAGAATTACAGCAGCACAACTGAGCAATGAATGCAATAAAACAGGAGAACAAAAAGCCCAAATGAAACACAGAATCTCACGCCGTGCATTTCTGCGCGGCTGCACGCTGCTGGCGGCATCTGCTGCCGTCGGCAGTCTGACTTCCTGCGGCGGAACGAATGCGAAGGACAGCGGTCTTCCGCAGCTCATTGTGGGAAGTGATACCTATCCGCCCTATATTTATCTGAACAATGACGGCGTTCCCGCCGGGATCGACGTGGAGATCGCCACCGAAGCGTTCCGCCGCATGGGATATGCTGCCCGGTTTGAACCGATCGATTGGGAGCAAAAAACAGATCTGGTGGAAAGCGGTACCATCGACTGCATCTGGGGCTGCTTTTCCATGGATGGGCGCGAGGAGGTATACCGCTGGGCGGGACCCTACATGGTGAGCCGTCAGGTGGCTGCGGTGGATGCCGACAGCAGCATCCGGACACTCGGCGACCTTGCCGGAAAGACCATCGCCGTGCAGAGCACCGGCAAGCCGGAGGAGATCTTTCTCAGCGGCTCCGACCCGCGCATCCCGCAGACCGTCGAGGTGTTCAGCACCGAAGACCGCAGCGTGCAGTATGCGATGCTGGCCTGCGGCTATGTGGATGCCATCGCTGCCCATGAGACGGCCATCCTGCAATACATGAAGGACAATTCCGTGGAGTTCCGCATCCTCGAAGAACCGCTGCTGGTCACCGGTCTGGGCATCGCCTTTGCCAAAAACGACAGCCGCGGGCTGGACATCCAGCTGAACGCTGTTCTTGCGCAGATGCGCACAGACGGCACACTGGAGCAGATCCTTGGCAAGTATCTTGAACATGCTTCGCAGTATCTGGAGGTGGACACCATTGGCACGTAAAAACAAAACCATCTCAGATACATGGAGATGGGGGCTCTATCTGATCATCGGCGTGCTTTTTATGGCCGGCGTCGTTTTTTTCTCGAGTTGGCAGGCACTGCGTGCAACGGAGGCTCGTTTCTGCCAGATCCTTGATTTTGTCAAATCCCAGTCCACCAGCTTTGAAAAGTACAACGATACGGTTGTGGCCAAAACGCTCCGCCGCACGGCGGTATCGGTGCATCAGCTGGCACAGGACCCTGCGCTCGACCTTTCCGACCCGCAATGCCTGAACAGGCAGGCAGAGCTGCTCTGGCTCACAGGTATTTCGGTTCTGTCTCCGGACGGTACGCTCCTGTGCGAATCCACAACGAACGGCATCGGCTATGCCCGGTTTGGGTCGCAGCTCAAGAATGATGCGGTTCTGGACGTTTTCTCTTACCCGCAAAAGACCTACCTGAAGCGGATCCTGCTGGAGGATGGGTCTGCCGTGGATGTTGCGGCACACCGGGCAGAAAGCAAAGGGGTCATCCTGCTTGCCTACCGCTATACCCCGGCAGAATTTGTAGAAGGAACGGCTTTGTCCATCCAGAGCGTACTGGACGGCTACTCGGTTGAGACCAGCGGCACATTGTTCATCGTGCAGAACAATCAGGTCATTGCCTCCAACCGCCCGGAGCTCATCGGGCAGGATGCTGCGGACAGTCTGCCGGTGCGGGAGATCCGCAAAGCCGGGGCTGCCGAAACGCTGACCCATACCCACGATTGGAACGGCTCCGGCTGCTATGTTGGAATGTACTGCCACGGAAGGTCTTTCGATCTCTATGCGTATACGGATGAAAGATCCGTCTTCCGTGAATCGTTTCCGTTGATTTTGATGTCGCTGGCCGGTTACATCCTGCTTGTAATGGTCCTTCGGGTGCTGCGCAGACGCTCCGTGCAGGAGATGGAGCAGCAGAAGAAAGAGCAGGAGAAGAAGTATCAGGCTCAGCTGGAGGAACAGAACCGCAAACTGGAGATCGCACTCCAGCACGAGGGTGCGGCAAACCGTGCCAAGCGGGAGTTCCTGTTCAATATGAGCCACGATATCCGCACCCCCATGAACGCCATCATCGGCTTCACCTCGCTGGCTGCGACCCATATTGATAATAAGGAACAGGTGCTGGACTACCTGAAAAAGATCTCTACCTCCAGCCAGCATCTGCTCTCCCTCATCAATGATGTGCTGGATATGAGCCGCATCGAGAGCGGAAAGGTAAAAATTGAAGAGAAAGCGGTGCATCTGCCGGACCTCGTCCACGATGTGCGCTCCATCATCCAACCCGATGTTTCGGCAAAGCGGCTGTCGCTTTTCATCGATACCATGGACGTGGAGAACGAGGACATCATCACCGACCCGCTGCGGCTGAACCAGATCCTGCTGAACATTTTGTCCAACGCCATCAAGTTCACTCCCACAGGCGGTACGATCAGCATCCGCATTGCCCAGAAGAACGGTGCGCCCAAGGGCCGTGGCTGCTATGAGTTCCGCATCAAGGACAATGGCATTGGTATGAGCGAAGCGTTCCAGAAGCACATCTTTGAGGCGTTCAGCCGGGAGGAAAGCTCCACCGTCAGCGGCATTCAGGGTACCGGCCTGGGCATGTCCATCACCAAGAACATTGTGGATATGATGGGCGGCACCATCGCGATCGAAAGTGAACCGGGCAAGGGCAGCGAATTCATCGTAGATCTCTGCTTCGCACTCAGCGGACAAAAGGTGGAGCCCAAGCAGCTCCCGCAGTTGGAAGGGCTGCGCGCGTTGGTAGCAGACGATGATACCGACACCTGCCTGAGCGTCAGCACCATGCTGTCCAAGATCGGGATGCGGCCGGAGTGGACGATCTCCGGCCGGGAAGCGGTGATCCGCACCCGGTACGCCATGGAGCAGGGCGACGAATTCAGCGTCTACATCATCGACTGGCTCATCCCCGATATGAACGGCATCGAGGTCGTGCGGCAGATCCGCAGGCTGATCGGGAAAAGCTGCCCTATCATCATTCTGACGGCCTACGATTGGACGGATATTGAAGAGGAAGCCCGCGCTGCCGGAGTGACCGCCTTCTGCGAAAAGCCGCTGTTCCTTTCCGAACTGCACAGAGTGCTGGTAGAACCGTACGGTGCAGAGCCTGCCTGTAAGCCAGCGCAGCCAGCTGCCTCCGAGCTCAAGGGAAAGAAGCTTTTGCTGGTGGAGGACAATGCCTTGAACCGCGAGCTCGCGCTGGAGATCCTGAAGGAAGCGGGCTTTGCGGTAGACACTGCTGAGGATGGCGAGATCGCCGTCCAGAAGATGAAGCAGGCGGCCCCCGGGCAGTACGATTTGATCTTAATGGACATCCAGATGCCCAAGATGGACGGTTACGAGGCAACGCGGCAGATCCGCGCCCTGCCGGACGCTGCAAAGGCAGGCATTCCCATCTTTGCAATGACGGCAAACGCCTTTGAAGAAGACCGTCAGAATGCATTGAAGGCCGGTATGGACGGCCACATTGCAAAGCCGCTGGATATTCCGCATCTGCTGCAGGTCCTCGCAGATGTACTGAAATCATAACGGCTGCCAGCCGACAAAAACAAAGCACCCGCAGCAGGCTTCGCAGAGGCTCTTGACCTCTGGAAGCGAATGCTGCGGGTGCTTTATTTCTTTCTGTCTGACAGGCGTTTGGCTCACAAAATTTTGCGCAGCTCCTGCACGAGATCGCCGATCACGATGGGCTTGGACAAAAAGCCGTTCATGCCGCTTTCCAATGCGTTGCGGCGGTCCTCGTCGAAGGCGTTGGCGGTCATGGCAAGGATGGGGAGCTTTGCCCGGGCAGGGTCATCCAGTGCGCGGATCTTCCGGGTGGCGGTGTAGCCGTCCATCACCGGCATCTGCACATCCATCAGCACCAGATCATAGCTGCCCGGCGCTGCGGTGCTCACCTTTTCCACCGCCACTTCACCGTTTTCCGCCGTATCGACCCGGAAGCCGTACTCGCGCAGGATCTCCTGCGCGATCTCGCGGTTCAGCTCGTTGTCCTCTACCAGCAGGATGTGTCTGTCCTTGAAGTCGGCGTTCTTTTCCGGCAGAAGCTCCTGCGACGCATCTGTCAGCTTCTGGCCGAGGGCGCTCATCAGGGTCTCGCGCAGGTCAGACAAGAACATGGGCTTGGAGCAGAAGGCAGTCACACCGGCGGCCTTTGCCTCCACCTCAATGTCAGACCAGTCGTAGGCCGTCAGGATGATGATGGGGGTATCGTCGTTCAGGCTGCGTATCTGGCGGGTGACCTCGATGCCGTTCATATCCGGCAGCCGCCAGTCGATGATAGGCGTGGTAGACATCGCTCATCTCGATGGACTGCCGCGCGCGCAGCACCGCTTCCTTGCCGGAAAGGGTCCACTCCGCGCGCATTCCCACCTTGACCAGCATCTTTGTCACGCTGTCGCAGGTGTTGAAATCGTCGTCCACCACCAGAGCCTTCAGGCCCTCCAGTTCAGCGATCTTTTCCACCGGGCGGTGCTCTGCCTGCACCCGCAGCGGCACACGAATGATAAACTCACTGCCCTTGCCCTGCGCTGTCTGCACCTCGATGGTGCCGCCCATCATATCCACGATGTTTTTGGTGATGGCCATGCCAAGGCCGGTGCCTTGGATACGGCTGACCGTGGAGGTGCGCTCCCGCTCAAACGGCTCAAAGATTTTTTTGGCAAATTCCGGGCTCATGCCGATGCCGTTATCCTTGATGCGGAACTCGTACTGCCCGCAGCCGCGCACCTGCCCGGCAAGCTGGCGCACCCGCACCGAGACCGTACCGCCCGCCGGGGTAAACTTGATGGCGTTGGACAGCAGGTTCAGCAGGATCTGGTTCAGCCGGGTCTTATCGCAGTAGACATCCTCGTCGGTCACATCCATCGCGTCCATATAAAGCTCCAGCTGTTTTGCGTAGATCTGCCCGCTGACGATGGTTTTCAGATCGTGCAGCACATCCGAAAGGTTGACTTCCACCTCTTCCAGATGGAGCTTTCCGCTTTCGATGCGGCTCATATCCAGCACATCGTTGATGAGGGAGAGCAGATGGCTGCTGGAAGCAAGGGTTTTGGCCAGATAATCCTTCACCCGCTCCTTGTCGTCGATATTGCTGATCGCCAGTGTGGTAAAGCCGATGATGGCGTTCATGGGGGTGCGGATGTCGTGGGACATATTGGAAAGGAAGGTGCTCTTGGCGCGGTTGGCAGTCTCGGCGGCGGCAACGGCATCCGAAAGCGCCTGATTCACCTGTTTGTCGGCGGTGCGGTCGGACATGACAAGGATGTATTTGGTCCTGCCCTCCACCTCGCTGCCTATGGCGATGTTATGGAACCAGCGGCGCTCTTTGGTTTCCAGATGCTCAAACTCGAGATCCCATTCCCGCTGCTGCCCGCTGAGAAGCCCATCCAGAAGGCTTTCGCCCTGCTCCGGGGCGCCCAGCTTGTCCAGCGCGAAGGCATTTTGCCGGACTTCTCTCCACGGGATGCCCAGCAGCCGCTCAATGTTCGGGCTGACATAATCCGCCTTGGAGGTCTCTGCGTCCACCATCAGGAAAACATCATCCACGTTACGCGAAAGCTTCTGGAACAGCTCGTCCCGGTACGAGATCTCGGTATTCTTCCGGCGCAGGGTTGTATGGCTTCTGCGCACAATGAGCAGAATGGCCAGCACCGCAAGACCTGCGGCGATGCCCGCTGCGATCTGCACTGTATGGAACCACAGCTTATCCAGATTGGCATTGACGATTTTGACCGGGACAAGCCCCACCATCGTCCAGCTCTGGACAGCAGTACCCTCGTAAACCAGATAATAGCTGACGTCGCCCAGTTTGACCCTCAGGTTTCCGCTGCTGCCCTGTGCAAAGGCATTGGACAGATCCAGGATCTGCGCCTCGGAAAGATCGGAATGGTCGCGCAGCATCGCAATGAAATTATAAATGGTCTCCTTGCGGTTTACAGAATTGTCGATGACCACCCGCCCATCCGAGTAGATGACATAGTTGCTGGCATTGCCCTCAAAGGCAGAGCTGTCCAGCAATCTAAGCACCGCATCATTATAATAAGAGATGGCAACGGCATCGTAGGCAAAGCCCCGGTAGCTGCCCTGCGTTTCGGGACAGATGAACGCAAGCATCTGGGGCTTGCCGGGCAGCGCCGTGTTCACGACGACATCCTCATCGTGAGCGAGCCTTTCGTCCAGATTGGTCTGCAGGCCAAGATAGCCGGTCTCCCCGGTCACGGTCATGTAGTTGCCGTCATAGGTAAGAAAGTAGAATTCGGCAAACCCAGCCTCCTGCTGTGCCGCCCCGATATACGCCTGTATTTCGGCCTCATCCGAGGTAGTTTCCAGAAAGCCGTTGTACAGATGAAGATAGGTCAGGTTCTTGCGTACCATCTCTTTCAGCATATTATTGGATTTATGCAGCACCTCTTCCAGATGCGAGGTGCTTTCCTGATAGATGGTCTGGGACACAAATGAGATGTACCGAACGCTAAAACCTGCTATCAGCAAGACCAGAAGAAGGATCGCCGCAACAGGGAGCCATTTTTGCCGGGGATGACAGTTTCGTTTGGATTCGTGCTTTTCGTCTTCCATCCCGCTTACCTCAGTGTCATGTAGTTTTCAGGCTCTGCAAGCGCTGCGCCGCCGCCGGAGAGATGATCGCGCCATCTGTTTTTTACCCATGTATCTCCGTCCAAAGACCTGCCGCTTTCGCTCGCAAGCAGCGCTTCCATCTGATTTTCCGCTGCCAGACAGGTCACGGTAACGGTGTCGTCGTCCCCCAGCGGCTGTCCGTTCCGGGTGATGCCGGTCAGGGTATAGCTGCCGCCTGCCTCTTTGACCTCCACGGCAATGCCGCTGACCACCGGCAGAGAACCGCGGTTGAAGGGCACAAACCCTCCCTCGCAGCCCTCCACAAAGGCGCGGACGGTCTCCTTCAGCTCTGCGCCGGTCATAGTGCGCTGGCGGGACATCAGACCGTTGGGCATGATCATGGAAGCGGCCATTTTCTTGTTATAATCTGCCTGCAGCACACTGCCGGTAAAGCTGTTTGCGGTGGCAAGCAGCACATCGGTGCCATAAACGCCCCGCAGCGTGTTCGCCATAACGGAGAAGGAGGCGCTGCCGCCGTTTGCGTGGAAGACATTGGAGCAGCTCTTCCCGGAGGTCAGCACGATCTCGTCATCGGCAGGCGTTTCTTCGGCAAGAAGCTGGGCATTGAACGCGCGATAAGCCTGCTGTGCCGTGTACTCGCCCGCGATCATTTTGGAGACAACGTCCTTGGAGACGGCAAAGAAATCGTTGGAGGCGATGCGGATATACATATGGTTTTCTTCCACCACATCGCGCACGTCCTTCATGTACTCGGTCAGGCGCAGAGGGACGTTCTGGCTGTAGCTCAGCAGGTCCTGCCCGTCGGCAACGATGCGGCTCTGCGCCTCCTCGGAGAGCATGACGTTCAGCACCTTCATGGCTTTTTCGCGGCGCGCGGTGTCCTGCTCGAGGTCACGGTTCAGAGCGATCTGGAAATAGGGGGTGGTCATGATCCACTTTTCGCCGTTCTGGCTGAAGAAGGGCAGGAAGGTCGTGTCGATGCCCTCATCCTGAAACACCTTGACACCGGCGGAGCTGCCAAAGTACATGGCAGCTTCTCCGTTCCGGAACATCCCGGTCACGTCATCGTAGGTGTTCTCGAGGTCATCCGCTGTGAGGTGGGTATCCTGAATGAACTGCGCCATCCGCTCAAACACCCCCGGCCACACGGTGTCGTCCAGACCCACCCGTGCGGTGCTGGCAGGGTCGCTGTAAGCAGTGCGCCACTTGCGCCCATCAGTCGTGGTAAGCTCGGCAGCGGAAAGCCCCTGCAGCGTTTCCATGCAGGTGTAGTCGTAGGTGTAATCGGCGGTAAAGCCGCGGATGCCCACCTTCTCAAACGCCTGACAGGCCGAAATGAAGCTCTCGTAATCGGTGGGCAGGGGGATACCGTACTGCTCAAAAAGGCCGCGGTTGACCACAAAGCCGTGGGCATCCGCGCAGACCGGCAGCCAGTTCACGCTGCCGTCCTCGTTTTTGAAGCTGTTGAGGTAGGTGTTGTACACAGCGCCCGCTTCGTTGGTCAAGGCAAGGTTCATCAGGCTGTCCTTCAAGGGAGCCGCATCGTGCAGCGAGAAGCGGCAGCAGGTGATGATATCCGGCAGACCGCCGTTCTCCTGACAAAAACTTGTAAAAATCCAAATCGTTGTTTCCCACGATGAATTCAATATTTACATCCGGCAGCTGGGACTGGATATAAGGCGCATAGGTTTCGTACAGGTTATTCGTCCACAGATACACCTGAATGGTCTGAGCATCCTCCTGCTTTTCCACATTTTCGGCGGTTTTTGTTCCGCAGCCGGTCAGCACAGATAGACCTATCACCAATGCCGCAAATGCAGAAAGAAGGCGGCGCAATGTTCTTTTGTTCATCAAATCGTTCTCCTCACAACTCTTGGGCAGCTGCCGTTCTGCACTCCCGAATACCACAAAAAGGCATCGATACAGCATGACAGAACTATAGGATTATTTTACCACCGCCATGATGGATTTTCAATAAAATTTCATATGTTGATTCATAAAAGCAGCGCGTGTCCGATTTCTTTGCGCCAGTCGATGCAGCTTTTTTGAACAGTATATATACCAACGCATACAGTATGTATATGTAACATTATAACAGAAGCATTTCAAGGGTTCATGCTTGTGAATCCTGCTTATTTTCTATTATTATCCCTTGACAAAAAGGCAGCTTTGGTCTGTTGGGTTATTTTGCTCCCCGTGGCCCGAGCAGGCCCTGCGGGCCAACATCCACTGCCAGATCTCGCTGGCTCTCAACCGCATCTACACCGAGTGGTACCCCAGCAAGGGCTACACTTTCAACATCACCAACTCCACCAGCTACGACCAATACTACGTCCATGGCCGGACGGTGTTCGATGTCATGGTGCGGCTGACGGACGACATCTTCAACACCTATATCCGCAAGACCGGCACCGTGAACCCCTACTACGCTGAATATTGCGACGGCAAATCCGTCACCTGCCCCGGCCTCAAGCAGTGGGGGACCGTCACGCTGGCCAATCAGGGCCGCAGCGCACTGAGCATCCTCAAATACTACTACGGCAGCAACATCGAGATCATCCGCACCAACAACATCCAGTCCATCCCCCAGAGCTACCCCGGAAGCCCTCTGCGGCAGGGCAGCACCGGAGCGGCGGTGTTCACCCTGCAGCGGCAGCTCAACCGCATCACCAAAGACTACCCCTTCCTCGGCCTGCTGACGGTGGACGGCATCTTCGGCCGCAAGATGACCGAGACGGTCAAAAAGTTCCAGAAGCAGTTCAACCTCACCGCCGACGGCGTGGTGGGCCGCAGCACCTGGTATAAGATCAGCTATATCTATGTCTCGGTGAAGGACCTCGCCGAGCTGACCAGTGAAGGCGAGACCTTCAGCGGCACCCTCTCGGACGGCTCATGGAACTTCGGCAGCAGCGTCCTCAAACAGGGCTCCACCGGCAGCAAGGTAGAGCAGATGCAGTTCTGGCTGAGTACGCTGGCTCAGTATGAGAGCAGCATCCCCTCTGTCACGGTGGACGGCGTCTACGGCAGCGGCACAGCGGCGGCTGTCCGGGCGTTCCAGCGGCGCTACGGCCTGACGGTGGACGGCATCGTGGGCCGCACCACATGGACCGAGCTGTACGACCAGTTCCGCAGCATCCAGTCCGACAACGGCATCCCCAACGCCTACCCCGGCACCGCCCTGCGCCAGGGCAGCAGCGGCCAGAACGTCCGGCTGGTGCAGTTCTGGCTGAAGATCGCGCGGACGGTCTATTCCAGTCTCAACAATGTCACCGTGGACGGCATCTTCGGCTCGTCTACCGCAGCGGCCGTGCGGCGGTTCCAGACCTACTTCGGCCTCACCAGCGACGGCGTCGTGGGCCGGACGACATGGAACAAGCTCTACGAAGTCTACAACGACATCGCCAACCGCCTGCTTTCGCCCAGCCTGCGGCCCGGCGAGTACCCGGGCGTACTGCGCAATGGCTCCACCGGCACCGCCGTCCGGGAGCTGCAATTCTACCTCTACCTCATGAGCGCCTACCAGAGCAGCATCCCCTCTGTCTCCATTGATGGCCGTTTCGGCGCGGCCACCGAGGCCGCCGTGCGGGCCTACCAGCGGTTCGCCGGGCTGACGGTGGACGGCATCGTAGGCCGGAAGACATGGGATTCGCTCTACGGCAAAGCGTCGGCCCTCCGCTCGTCCGGGCCGGTGGTCACCCTCAAGCGTCTCCCCTACCCCGGCACGCCGCTCACCGTCGGCACCGACAGCAGCGCCGTGCTCTACTACACCCTGCTTTTGCAGCGCATCGCCTACTACTACGACAGTGTAGCGTCCCCCGCGCTTTCCAGCCAGTACACACAGGAGACCGCGAACGCCACCGCCAGCGCGCAGGAGCTTCTGGGCCTGCCCGCCACCGGCGTGGCAGACGCCGAAACGTGGACAGCAGTGGAAGCCCTGAGCTTACAGCTGGCGGCCTTCACCCCCAACCCCGACCGGCATCCCGGGCAGGGGCCGGACTACCCGGACCGGGCCATGAAGGAGGGCAGCGTGGGCTCTGATGTCCGCCTCATTGAGGGCTGGCTCAATGACCGCTCCCAGCTCTACTGCGAGGAGGACTACGTCGCCGACAACGCTGTCTTCGGCCCGGAGGACACCGCCGCTGTAAAAGACACGCAGCAGCGGGCGGGCCTTGAGCCAAACGGCGTCGTGGACCGGCCCACCTGGGCCGCACTCCGCGCCCAGAGCCATACTGCCTGCGACAGCTGCACCGAGGAGGGATGAGAGATGGCACGCTTACTGGTCTATGACGCCTACGAGAACAGAGTCTACACCTATTCGAGCCTGCGCGAGAACGACCCCATGCCCTACAGCACCGGCAGGACTCTGACCGTGCGGGAGTTCCGGGGCAAATCGAACAGCCCGGTGCTCTGGACGACCATCGCGGCAATGGAAGCGTGGAACCTCACCCGCCGCAAATACGGCAGGGGCATCCCGGTGGGATACGCCTTCCGCCGCATCTGGGAGGGAGGCCACGGCACCCGCAGCCAGCACTATGCCGGCGTGGCCTTCGATGTGGGGCAGAGCTTCAGCCGGACCCAGCGCACCGCCATCTACAACGCCGCCCGCTCCACCGGGGCGTGGGGCTATGTCGAGCCGCTGAGCCAGACCCCCACATGGGTCCACTTCGACCGGCGCTACGGCACGCCTGCCTGCAGAGGCACCACGGCAGGCTACCCCACCCTCCGCCGGGGCAGCCGGGGCTGCTACGTCATGATCCTCCAAGATGCCCTCTCGACGCTGGGCTACCAGACCGGGAACCGCATCGACGGCATCTTCGGCAGCCGGACGGAAGAAGCCCTCAAGGGCTTCCAGCGGCGCACCAGCCTGCGCGCCGACGGCGTCTGCGGCTGCAACAGCTGGAAGAAGATCTCCACCGCCGTGCTGGGCGTGGGACGGACGAAGACGACCATTGATTGATAACTCTACAGACAAAATGGGAGCCCCCGGCACTGCCGGGGGCTCCCATGCTTCAATCCTCCACCACAACATCCTCGCTGAGCACCTGTCCGATGGGCTTTGCAATGCACAGATCGGCCTCGGCGTCCGCATTCGTAGGCTGCATATTGATGACCACGAGGTGGTCGCCCCGGAAGTACCGGATGAGTCCCGCCGCCGGGTAGACCACAAGGCTGGTACCGCCGACGATGAGGGTATCAGCGCGGCGGATGGCCGAGACTGCGCCGGACAATACCTGCTCATCCAGCCCCTCTTCGTAGAGGACGACGTCCGGCTTGATGATGCCGCCGCATTTGGGGCAGCGCGGCACACCGGTGCTGTTGGCGATGAAGTCCACATCGTAGAACGCGCCGCACTTGACGCAGTAGTTGCGCAGGGCGCTGCCGTGGAGCTCGTACACCGTCTTGGAGCCTGCCGCCTGATGGAGGCCGTCGATGTTCTGGGTGATGACGGCTTTCAGCCTGCCCTCCCGCTCGAGCTTCGCCAGACGCAGATGCGCCGCGTTGGGCTTTGCTCCCTTGACGATGAGCTTATCGCGGTAGAAGCGGTAGAACTCCTCGGGGCGCTCTTCCCAGAAGGTGTGGCTCAAGATCGTCTCGGGCGGGTAATCGTATTTCTGATGGTAGAGGCCGTCCACGCTGCGGAAGTCCGGGATGCCGCTCTCGGTGGACACGCCCGCACCACCGAAAAAGACGATGCTCTGGCTCTGCGAAATGATTTTTTCCAACTTTTCAACCATATTCAACACCTCTTTTGTATCTATCGACGGAAATCAGTGCAAAATTTTATGGATTCTGCATTTTGTTTTTCACATTTCAACGGTCATTTTCCGCAAACATCTGCCCCAGCTGTACGAAAATATCCTGCGGGAGCATCCCGTACTCGCCTTTTTGGCGGGCGGCACGGTCAGCGGCGGCACCGTGGAGCCAGACCGCACAGGCGGCGGCTTCGCAGGCGGACAGACCGCAGGCCAGCAGGGCCGACATCATACCGGCCAGCACATCGCCGCTCCCGCCCCGGGCAAGACCGGGATTGCCGGTGGGGTTGACGCAGACGCGGCCATCCGGGGCGGCGACCACGGTCCGCGCCCCTTTCAGCACCACCACCGCATTCCACTGAGCGGCATACCGCCGGGCGACACCCTCCCGGTCGGCCTGAACGGCCTCCACCGAAAGCCCCGTCAGCCGGGACATCTCCCCCGGGTGGGGCGTCAAAATCAGCTCTTTGGCCGGGCGCGGCAGCTCTTCACCCGCGTTCATGAGGCTGGCGGCGGCGTTGAGGCCATCGGCATCCAGCACCGCACTGCCCGAAAAGCCGGTGAGCAGCTTCTTCACCAGCGTCCGCGTCTCGGCGGCGCGAGCCGTGCTCTGGGCAAGATAGCCCAGTCCCGGCCCGATGAGCAGGACGGCGGCCTTCTGCCGGAGGATGCGGGGGATGCTCTGGGGGGAGATGCCCCCTTCTGCCCCCGGCTCACAGGGGCAGAGACAGCATTCCGGCAGGCGTGCCGACACCGCCGCCAGCACCGGTTCAACACTGGCCAGCGTGACGATGCCCGCGCCGGTGCGCAGAGCGCCCTCGACGGTCAGCGACGCCGCACCGCGGTAGCAGGCGCTTCCCGCCACAGCCAGCACCGCGCCGAAGCTGCCCTTGTTGCTCTCCCTCGAGCGTTTTGGGATGTGTGACCAGACAAATTCAGCCGTAATTTCGGGTGCCATGCTCACGCCTCCCCCTGAATGCAGCGCCTTATCTCTTTTTCCACGTCCTGCACCTCTTCGTGGAACATCCGGGCCGAGACGCGGAGGGCGCCGTGGCCCAGAATGATGACCTGTTCCATGCCGTCGGAGGTCGCCACCCGGACCCGGCGGTTTTTGCCGATCTCGTGGGTGACCCGCTCGATGAACATATCCGCCGTCTCGGCCTCTTTGGTGTAGACGACGTGGATGTTGTGGTACTGCTCGATGCTGCCGGGACTGCCCGGCACACGGTAGGCATCGAACACGAGGATGAGGACGCACTTCTTGAAGCCCTGATAGTTGCAGAGAATGTCCATCAGCCGGTGACGGGCGGCGTCGAGGCTCTCCTTGGAGAGGGCGTTCAGCTCGTCCCACGCAAAGATGATGTTGTAGCCGTCCACCAGCAGGTATTCGGGGGCGATCTCCCACTGCTCGGCGGCGAAATCGGGCCGTTCCCGCTTCTGCACCGGGCGGAACGCCGCCAGCGGGTCGCGCTTGATAGGGCCGTAGGTGCGCTCAAAAATTTTCAGCAGCTCGGCGTCCTCTTCCAGCGTGGCGCGGTAAGCCGCCATCCGGCGGGGACGGGCCGCCGTTTCTTCTGCTGTCGGGGCGGTGTGGCCCCAGCCGCTGTCCACGTGCATATGGCTGCGCACCTGCTCCCACGGCACCACAAAGCCCGCGCCATGGGAGCAGAACACCGAGTCAGCGGGGTTGTCCAGATCGTGTTCCGGCTCATAGCCCACCGCCTCGATGACCTCCGCCGCGTTGTGGCAGGGGCGGTAGCCGTCCAGCGTCAGGTTCAGGTGTCCCCTGCCCCGGGTGTAGCTGACCACCTCCATGGGGTAGCTGCGCATGGCAGCCACCGGTGCAAAGCCGGTGAGGGCGGCGGTCTGGCCGTCCGGTGCCGTCTCGGGCGGGTCAAAGCTGCCCTCCATCCGCTGGACGTCGCTCATGGCGCGGCCAATGTTCTCCGCAGGCACTTCCAGCCGGAAGGAATACCACGGCTCGAGGAGCTGGGTCTTTTTGATTTGGTTTGCCATCATGAGGCCCTGCCGCACGGCGCGGTAGGTGGCCTGCCGGAAATCGCCGCCCTCGGTGTGCTTGAGATGGGCGCGGCCTGCGATGAGGGTGATCTTCATATCCGTCAGCGGCGCGCCGATGAGGACGCCGAGGTGCTGCTTTTCTTCCAGATGGGTCAGCACGAGGCGCTGCCAGTTTTTGTCCAGCTCTTCTTCCCGGCAGTCGGCGGCAAACTGCATCCCGCTGCCCCGGGGCAGCGGCTCGAGCTTCAGATGCACCTCTGCATAGTGGCGCAGAGGCTCATAATGGCCCACGCCCTCGATGGCCTCGGTGATCGTTTCCTTATATAATATGCCGCCGGAGTCGAACTCCACGTCCAGCCCGTACCGCTCGGCCAGCAGGCTCTTGAGCACCTCGAGCTGTATCTCGCCCATGAGCTGGACGTGTATCTCGCCCAGCGTCTCGTTCCAGACGACATGGAGCTGAGGTTCTTCCTCTTCCAGACGGTGGAGCTTGCCCAATGCGGCATGAACGTCCGCGCCCTCGGGCAGACACACCCGATAGCTCAGGACAGGTTCCAGCACCGGGAGGTCACTGTCCCGCTCGGCCCCGAGGCCGGTGCCGGGGCGGGCCTTGGTCAGGCCGGTGACGGCGCAGACCTGTCCCGGGCCGATGGCCTCTGCCAGCGTATATTTTGCGCCGGAGTAAAGCCGCAGCTGGTTGGCCTTTTCGGCCCAGGGCTCGCCGTCCGCTTCGCCGGTGAGCTGGGCTTTGACTTTCAGCTCACCGCCGGTGACCCGCAGCCAGGTCAGCCGCTCGCCCCGCTCATCCTGCGAGACTTTGAACACCCGCGCGCCGAAAGCTTCCAGCGCCGGGGCGGCGCGGGTGTATTCGTCGAGGCCGGCCAGCAGCTCGTCCACACCCTGCAGTCCGCCGGCATTCTCCCTCTGCAGAGCCACGCCAAACCAGCAGGGAAAGACGTGCCGCCGGGCGACGGCCGGGATGATGTCCTCCGCCGTCAGGCTGCCCGCGTCCAGCATTTTTTCCATCAGGCGCTCATCGCAGAGAGCCAGTGCCTCGTCCCGTTCGGCCTGCTCTGCGCCGAAATCCACGAATCCGTCGCCCAGACGGTGGGAAAGCTGGCTCAGCAGCGCCTCTTTGCCCGGGCCGGGCAGGTCCATTTTATTGATGAATACAAAGGTCGGGATATGATACCGCCGCAGCAGGCGCCAGAGCGTCTCGGTATGGCTCTGGACGCCGTCGGTGCCGCTGATGACCAGCACTGCGTAGTCGAGCACCTGCAACGTGCGCTCCGTCTCGGTGGAAAAGTCCACATGGCCGGGGGTGTCCAGCAGGGTGATATTCGTACTTCCCGTTTTCAGCAGGGCCTGCTTGGAAAAGATGGTGATCCCACGCGCCTTTTCCAGCGTGTCGGTGTCGAGAAAGGCATCTTTGTTATCCACCCGGCCCAGCTTGCGGATGCTGCCCGTGCGGTAGAGCATTGCCTCGGAGAGGGTGGTCTTGCCGGAGTCTACATGGGCAAGGATGCCCACCACCAGCTGTTTTTCGCTTTTTTCTGCCATATCCGCTGCCCTCACACTGCGCCTGCGATGAGGCCGATGATGAGCAGCGCTCCGCCCAGGAGCAGATTCGAGAGCATACTGCAATAGGTGCGCTCTTCGGGTTCCAGCTCCTCGAAGGAGACGATGCGCTCATCGGCAAAGTCCACGATGGACTTGGTGGAGTGGAATTTCTTCTTTTTGCCCATATTCTTAAACTCTTCGCCCAGATGATGGATGGTCACACCGTCCAGACGGAGGTAGTTCACCCACGCCCACGCCAGCAGCACGACACCCAGCAGCAGGGCCGGGGCCTGCCACATGGTAAAAGTGCCGTCGCTGACGTAGCGGTCCCACAGCAGCATCAGCACAGCCACCACCGACACCCGGGTGACGGATTTATACAAAATGGGGCGGAACATATATTTTTGATACATCGAAACCAGCTTTTTCATCCAAGGACGCTCCTTTTATAGAAGTAACATTCTTTTTTATTGTAGCATGATTTTATGAAAAAAGATAGCCGCTTTGCGTTTTCCAACTTTCGTTGTATCCATTTGTCATCTCGTAAAAGTGCGACTTCTTTTCATTCTTTACCGTTTTTTTGCCGACATTTTTCAGAGAAAAGCATCCGTTACCATTTTGTTTCTATTTCAGCGCTGTATGTCATTGACTTCTTTTGCCCACAATGTTAGAATACGAAAGGTGCGGTCCCGGGCGCTTTGTGCGTTTTTGGCACCCGGAGCGCGCCGTTTTTTGCATTTAGGATAGGAAAAAAGGAAAACAATATCTCGGAGGAGCATATCTCAATGAACATCGATTTTGAGTCCCGCAACATCACCCGCCGCAGCTTCCTGAAGGGCGCCGGCGTCGTGGGTGCCGCCGGCCTGCTGTCCGCCTGCGGCGGCAGCAAGTCCAACAACTCCGGCAGCACGGATGCTTCCGGCGCACAGGCCCCCAACTCCACCGGTGCCACCCCCCTCAAGGAGTACATCTCCTGGGAGTCTGCCAACCGTGAGATCGAGAGCTGGAACATGCTGTACAGCCAGACCCTCACCGACGCCAACGTCGTCACCAACCTGTGGGACGGCCTGATGAGCTTCGACTGCTACGGCAAGCTGGTGCCCGCCATCGCCACCAGCTGGGAGGCCAACGAGGACTCCACCGTCTGGACCTTCCACCTGCGCGACGATGTGGACTGGGTGGACTGCAACGGCGAGGTGAAGGAGCACATCACCGCCACCGATTTTCTGGTCGGTCTGGAGTGGGTGCTGAACGCCTCCAAGAACGAGGCCAACAACACCTCCATGCCCACCCTGTACATCGTGGGCGCTGAGGAGTACTACGAGAAGACCAAGGATATGGGCGCGGCCGCCGCCGACCTGCGCTATCAGGATATGCTGGACGCAGGCGTGGGCATCGAGGCTCCCGACGACTACACTCTGGTATTCACCTGCAAGCACTCCTGCCCCTACTTTGATACCGTGGCCTCCTACACCAGCTTCTACCCCGCCTCTCAGGCGCTGATCGACGAGCTGGGCATCGAGACCTTCCGTGGCTGCGACAACACCAACATGTGGTACTGCGGCCCCTATATCGTCGAAGAGTATATCCAGGGCAACACCAAGAGCTATATCCCCAACCCCCACTACTACGATGCTGCCAACGTCAGCCGCTTCGAGCGTCTGACCGTGACCATGATCTCCGATCAGGCCATCGCATTCCAGCTCTACCAGAACCGCGAGCTGGACGAGATGGACCTGAACGAGAGCACCATCACCACCATCACCTCCGACCCCAACAACGAGTACAACAGCCAGCTCTGTGAGAAGCGCGCCCGCCCCACTGCCTACGCCATGCACTTCAACTACCAGAAGAACAACGCCGATGGCACCCCCGATGTGAACTGGAACAAGGCCATCGCCAACACCGCTTTCCGTCAGTGCTTCTACCGCGGCCTGAACCTGAAGGCATGGTTCTCCCGCTACAACAAGATCAACCCCCTGAAGTGCGAGAACGACTACTACACCATGAAGGGTCTGTGCTACAACACGCAGGGCGTTGAGTACACCACTCTGGTGGCCAAGGAGATGGGCTTCGACGCTGAGAAGTACGACGGCGAGACCATGATCCGCCTGCGTGCCAACGGCGGCGACATCTCCGCCCTGAAGAAGCAGGCCATGGAGGAGCTGAGCGCCATCGGCGTCACCTTCCCCGTCAAGGCCACCTACTTCATCATCGCCAGCAGCACCTCCGCACTGGACAACGCCACCATCCTGAAGCAGTGCTTCTCCGACAGCTTCGGCGACGACTTCATCAAGCTGGACGTCCAGACCTTCGTTTCCAGCCTGACGCAGGAGGTCCGCACTCCCCAGCTCCAGAGCTTTGTCATCAACGGCTGGAGCGCCGACTTCGGCGATCCCGTCAACTTCCTGGGCCAGGAGATCCTCCACGACGACAACGCCTACTACGCACACTACTACTCCAACATCGCCCGGGTGGCTGAGGCTCCTGCCGACTACCAGAAGGACCTGATGGATGCTTTCGAGCAGTACACCGATCTGGTCAATGCCGCCAGCGCCATCGTCAACGACACCGACGCCCGCTACGAGGCCTTCGCCAAGGCTGAGGCCTATATGCTGGAGAATGTGCTGGTCAGCCCCACCTACTACGACGTCGCATGGTCCCTGACCCACGCCAACGAGTACAGCAAGATCAACGCCATGTACGGCAGTTGCAACTACAAGGCCGTCAACTGGGAGACTTCCGAGGAAGCCTACACCACCGTCCAGTACGAGCAGTTTGCCAAGGCTTTCGACGCCGCAAAATCTTAACTTTTTCTTAACTTTTCCGCCGGGAGTTCCTGCTTCCGGCCCGTATCCCACACACGGGAGCTGTTCTTGGATTAAGAACAGCTCCCGTTCTTTTGTTTTTGGGCCTGTTTATCTTATTTTCGTCACTCTTCATCACAGTAAAGTAAATTTATTTCATCTCCATGCAGAGTGCGACTTTCTTTTAGAAAAAAAGCGATTTCCATTCCATTGACAACTATTTATTTCGATGGTACAATATATGTCGTGTTAAGGATTTTACGGGAGGAGCACAGGCGCAGACAGAGGGGTCTGTTTCTGCGCTCTTTTGTATTCTCTGGCAATACAGGGAGGGCAGATAATCTCGTAAAAGAGTGGGAAATCGGCAGGGCAAGGTACCCTGCGCCATAGAGCCGAGACACGAAAGAATAATTGGGAGGAAAACACAATGAACGCAAATTTTGAGTCTCATTCCATCAGCCGCCGCAGCTTCCTCAAGGCTTCCGGCGTCGTGGGCGCTGCAAGCATCCTGGCCGCTTGCGGTGGTTCTTCCAGCAGCACTGCTGCCAGCACCTCCGGTGCTGCCTCCGGCGCAGCTGCACCCGCAGCCGACGCCATCACCGATTACGTCTCCTTCGAGACCTCTAATCGTGAGCTGGAGACCTGGAACTTCCTGTACAGCCAGTCCGCTTCCGACCTGAACGTCATCACCAACTGCTGGGATGGCCTGCTGAGCTTCGACTGCTACGGCAAGGCAGCCCCCGCCATCGCATCCAGCTGGGAGCACAACGACGACTCCACCGTCTGGACCTTCCACCTGCGCGACGATGTCGATTGGTGCGACGTCAACGGCGAGGTCAAGTCTCACCTGACCTCCAAGGACTTCCTCGTGGGTCTTGAGTGGGTCCTGAACGCCATCAAGAACGAGGCCTTCAACACCTCCATGCCCTCTGAGACCGTCGTGGGCGCTGCTGAGTACTACGACCTGACCAAGGACAAGGGCGACGCTGCTGCTGACATGACCTACGAGGATATGCTGGCTGCCGGTGTCGGCGTCGAGGCACCGGACGACTACACTCTGGTCTTCACCTGCAAGAACCCCTGCCCCTACTTCGACACTGTCGCTGCCTACAACAGCTTCTACCCCGCCTCTGAGGACCTCATCAAGGAGCTGGGCATCGATGGCTTCCGTGCCTGCGATTACTCCACCATGTGGTACAATGGTCCGTACCTCATCGAGGAGTACATCCAGCAGAACACCAAGAGCTTCATCCCCAACCCCAACTACTACGCTGCAAACGACTGCACCCGTTTCGAGCATCACACCATCACCATGATCCCCGACCTGTCCATGGGCCTGCAGCTGTACGAGAACGGCGAAGTCGATAACATCGACCTGACCGAGTCCAACCTGACCACCATCACCTCCGACCCCAACAACGAGCACAACAAGTTCCTGTGCGAGAAGCGCCCCACCAAGTTCAGCTTCCAGATGCACCTGAACTTCCAGCGTAAGGATGAGAACGGCAATCTGGACGAGAACTGGAACAAGGCTGTTTCCAACCGCGCATTCCGTCAGTGCTTCTACAAGGGCATCAACTTCACCAACTACTACGCCCGTACCAACAAGATCAACCCCCTGAAGTGCGAGAACGACTACTACACCATGCCCGGCGTCTGCTACAACACCAAGGGTGAGGAGTACACCACTCTGGTCGCCAAGGAGATGGGCTTCGACGGTCAGGCTTACGACGGCAAGACCATGATCCGCCTCCGCGACAACGGCGGCGACATCGCCGACCTGAAGAAGCAGGCCATGGAAGAGCTGAGCGCTATCGGCGTCACCTTCCCCGTCCACTGCTACCACTACATCAAGAGCGGCGACACCAATGCTCTGGATACCGCCACCGTCCTGAAGCAGTGCTTCTCCGAGAGCCTGGGCGATGACTTCGTCGTGCTGGATATCGGCACCTATGTCTCTTCCATCTATAAGGAAGTCCGTAACGTCCAGATGCACTCCATCCTGCAGAACGGCTGGGGCGCTGACTTCGGCGACCCCGTCAACTTCCTGGGTCAGGAAGTCCTGAGCGACGACAACGCTTACTACGCTCAGACCACCTCCTGGATCGCAGCCGTCGAGAAGGATCCTCAGGATTACCAGAAGGACCTGCTGGCTGATTATCAGGAGTTCACCGATCTGGTCACTGAGGCAAAGGCCATCGTCACCGATACCGATGCACGCTATGCCGCATTCGCAAAGGCTGAGGCTTCCATGCTGAACAACGCTCTGTGCATCCCCTGCCTGTACGAGGTACTCTGGTGCCTGACCCACGTCAACGAGTACACCAAGATCAACGCCATGTACGGTCCCTGCAACTACAAGGCCGTCAACTGGGAGACCCGTCAGGGCGACGGCTACACCACCGAGGAGTACGAGGCTTTCTCCGCTGCTTTCAATGCAGCAACCAAAGCCTGATGATTATTTTATAAAGGTTTGGTTATCATGTTAAAATACACCGTCAAGCGGCTGGCTCAGTCGCTCGTCACGATCTTATTGATCGCAACCATCGTCTTTCTGCTGATGCGCTGCCTGCCTACGGACTACTACTTCACGGAAGAACAGCTCATGAAGTTTACCGAAGAGCAGAAATACGCCGCACTGGAAGCCGCCGGTCTGACCGACCCCATCGGCACCCAGCTGCTGAACTTCTACAACGACCTGCTCCATCTGGACTTCGGCACTTCCCGCCGCATCCAGAACGGTGCCTCCGTCGTGAAGGTCATCGGCAAGAAATTCGGCGTCTCCATGCGCCTCGGCCTGATCTCCGCCGGCATCTCTCTGCTGGTGGGCATCATGCTGGGCATCCTGCAGACCGCCTTCAAGGACAAGGTCTTTGACTGGATCGGCACGGCCTACACCGTTTTCGTCAACGCTGTGCCTTCTCTGGTCTCCTATTCGCTGGTGCTGGTCTTCGGCTCCAAATACCTGGGTTTCCCCACGCTGTACTCCACCCGTAATGTCGGCCCGTCCAGCGTGCTGCCCATCGTCTGCTTGTCGCTGGCGTCTATCGCAGGCTACGCTCTGTGGACCCGCCGCTACATGGTGGACGAGCTGACCCGCGATTATATCAAGCTGGCCCGCGTCAAGGGCCTGAGCTCCAGCGAGATCATGTTCAAGCACGTGCTGCGCAACGCCATGGTCCCCATGGTGCAGTATATCCCCCAGTCCATCCTGCTGACGGTCGGCGGCTCTCTGCTGATGGAGCGGTTCTTCTCCGTTCCCGGCATGGGTCCCCTGCTGACCGACGCCATCCAGCGCTATGACCTGAACGTCGTCCAGACTCTGGTCATCCTCTACGCTGCGCTGGGCATCGTGGGTGTTTTCCTGGGCGACGTGCTGATGATGCTGGTTGACCCGCGCATTACTCTGACCGGAAAGGAGGCCGCACGCTGATGGCTAAAGCATCTGATTTTGAGGGCAAGAAGCAGGACGAACTGTTCTACTTCGTCGATTACTCTCCGGAGGAAGCCGAGCGTGTCGGCTACTCCAACTACAGCTACTGGGGGTCTGTCATCCAGAACTTCCTCAAGCACAAGGCTGCTGTCGTCTGCCTGATCCTGTTCCTGTTCCTCGTCATCTTCTCCTTCATCGCACTGGCCATCGGCAAGTACGATTATCAGACGCTGGTGACGGATTCCTCTCTGGCCTTCCGGAAGCCCAACAGCGAATACTGGTTCGGCACCGACAACCTCGGCCGCGACTACTGGTGTCAGGTGTGGTACGCCACGCAGGTGTCCATCCGTCTGGCCCTCATCGTTGCCGTGGGCGAGAGCATCCTCGGCGTCATCATCGGCCTGATCTGGGGCTATGTCCGTAAGCTGGACCGCTTCTTCACCGAGCTGTACAACCTCATCGACAACGTGCCTTACATCATCTACATGACCCTGATCGCACTGGTCGTCGGCCAGAGCTTCACCATCATGGCCGTCTCGATGATCGCCATCGGCTGGCTGGTCATGGCCCGCCGCGTCCGCAACATGGTGTTCATGTTCCGTGACCGTGAGTACAACCTCGCGTCCCGCTGCCTTGGCACCCCGCTGTGGCGCGTTCTGACCAAGAACATCCTGCCCTATCTGGTCTCCGTCATCATCCTGCGCATGGCGCTGAGCATCCCCGCCACCATCAACCTCGAGTCCACCCTGTCCTATCTGGGCATCGGTCTGGGCATCGAGACTCCGTCTCTGGGCCTCATCCTGAGCAAGGTGCGCGGCTTCTTCCTCGATTATCCTTACCTGCTGGTCTTCCCCGCATCCATCGTGTCCATCATCTCCATTTCCTTCTATATCATGGGCAACGCTTTCTCGGATGCTGCTGACCCGCGCAACCACGTTTAACAGATGGGAGAGAAAATCACAAAAATGGATAGACAACCGATCATCTCTGCCAAAGACGTGGAGATCACCTTTAGCCTGCGCGGCAAGAAGCTGAACGCGATCCGCAAGTGCTCGCTGGACCTTTATGACGGCGAGACGCTGGCCATCGTGGGCGAGTCCGGCTCGGGCAAGTCCGTATTCACCAAGACCTTCGTGGGTATGCTGGATGTCAACGGTAAGATCACCGGCGGCTCCATCATGTACGAAGGCCGCGACATGACCAAGTTCACCGAGAAGGACTGGCTGGGCGTGCGCGGCAAGAAGATCGCCATGGTCATGCAGGACCCGATGACCAGCCTGAACCCGCTGAAGAAAATCGGCAAGCAGATCCAGGAGAGCATCGAGCACCATCAGGGCCTGAAAGGCGCAGAGGCCAAGAAGGCCGCCATCGAGATGCTGGCCAAGGTCGGCATCCCCGACCCGGAGCGCCGCTACGAGCAGTATCCGCACGAGTTCTCCGGCGGTATGCGTCAGCGTGTCGTCATCGCCATCGCTGCCGCCTGCCGTCCGCAGATCCTCATCTGCGACGAGCCCACCACCGCTCTGGACGTGACCATTCAGGCACAGATCCTGCAGCTCATCCGTGACCTGCAGAAGGAGCTGGGCATGTCCGTTATCTACATCACCCATGACCTGGGCGTTGTGGCAAACGTGGCAGACCGCGTGGCCGTCATGTACGCCGGCCAGATCGTCGAGTACGGCACCGTCGAGGAGATCTTCTACGACGCATGGCACCCCTACACCTGGGCTCTGCTGCAGGCTCTGCCTCAGCTGGGTACCAAGGGTGAGGCCCTGCCCACCATCGACGGTACGCCGCCGAACCTGTTCAATGAGATCAAGGGCGATGCATTTGCACCCCGCAACAAGCACGCGCTGGCCATCGACTTCGTGGCAGAACCTCCGTTCTTCCAGGTGTCCGAGACCCACGCGGCAAAGACCTGGTATCTGGACCCCCGGGCGCCCAAGATGGAACGCCCGCACTCCATCCAGAACCTGCGTGAGAAAATGGGAAAGATGGGAGGTTCCAACTTAAATGGCTGAGCGTGAAAAGCTGATTGAGCTGAAAGACCTTCAGATCACCTTTGGCTCCGGCAAAAAGAAGTTCGTGGCCGTGGACCACGTCAATTTTGACATCTACAAGGGCGAGACCTTCTCGCTGGTCGGCGAGTCCGGCTCCGGCAAGACCACCATTGGCCGTGCCATCTGCCGCATCAACCCGACTTCCGGCGGCGACATCTTCTTCAAGGGCCAGAAGATCAACGGCAAGATCTCCAAGGAGCTGGACCGTGAGGTCATCCGCAAGGTGCAGATGATCTTCCAGGACCCCATGGCCTCCCTGAACGAGCGCGCCAAGGTCGAGTACATCGTGGCTGAGGGTCTGTTGAACCACCACCTGTACAAGGACCAGAATGACCTGCACGAAAAGGTCATGAACGCTCTGCACGAGGTCGGCCTGCTGCCGGAGTTTGCCTCCCGCTTCCCCCACGAGTTCTCGGGCGGCCAGCGTCAGCGTATCGGCATCGCCCGTGCGCTGGTCATGGAGCCGGAGTTCATCGTGGCCGACGAGCCCATCTCCGCACTGGACGTCTCCATCCGTGCGCAGGTGCTGAACCTGCTGAACAGCATGAAGAAGTCCCGCGGTCTGACCTACCTGTTCATCGCCCACGACCTGTCGGTCGTCCGGTTCATCTCGGACCGCATCGCCGTCATCAGCAAGGGCCGCATCGTGGAGCTTGCAGAGGCTGAAGAGCTGTTCCTCCACCCCCTGCATCCCTACACCAAGGCTCTGCTGAGCGCTGTTCCCATCCCCGACCCGGGTCTGGAAAAGAGCAAGAAGCTCCTGGTCTACGACCCCAGCTGCCACGACTACAGCGTGGACAAGCCGGTGTGGGAGGAGATCGCCAACGGTCACTTCGTCTATGGCAACCAGAAGGAGCTGGAAGGCTACCGCAAGGAATATCAGAGCCAGCTCTAAGCACTGTCACTTGACTGTATTTTAACACAAATGCCCCGCCGCAATGGGAAGCATCCCATTGCGGCGGGTTTTGTGCTGTATAAAAAGAGGCCGCTTCCCGTATTTCTGCCGGGAAGCGGCCCCTTTTTGTTTTATATCAGTCTTGCACCGGGCTTCGGCTCATGGGCCTGCCAGAGGGTGACCCACTCGGGCAGATGCAGGGTCTTCAGGCGCTGGGGCAGGGCGGCGAGATCGCCGCCCGTGAGATACCACGCCACACCGAACGCCGCCAGCGCCAGGATCCCCAGCACCGCCAGCAGAACGCGGAGAGGATGCTTCTTCTTTGGGGTAGAGTCCTTGCTCTGCGAACGGCCCGGAGGAGCGCTCTGTTTGGTCTGTCCGGCGGGAAGGAAGCCTGTCCCCTCGGCCTGCGGCAGACCGGCAGCGGCGCGGCGCACCATATCCAGCAGCCAGAGGCCGGGGTTATCTGCGGCGGGGACGGTGCGGAGCCAGCAGCCTTTTTTGGTGCTGAGCACCAGCACATGGTCGCTTTCCCGCTCGGCACAGGCCACGGCCAGCTCTGTTCCCACGATGCGGCGGGCCGCCTGCGCCCGGGCGAGGGCCAGACGGACAGAGTCGGGTTTGTCCCCTTCCCCGCCGAGCTTGGCCCGGGCGCGCTTTTCGATTTGGGGGCCGACCTTGGCGTCGGCATAGCTCATGGTGCCGAAGTCGTAGACCTTCTCGGCACCGGGGACTTTCTCGAGCCGGGATTCCAGCAGCGCACCGGCGGCGGCATCACCGCAGGCCAGCAGACGATCATGGGCTTCCAGCGCCTGCACGGCGGCAGCGGCCAGACTGGTATCGCCTGCACCATATACGTCCGCGCCAAAGCTGCTGCGGAGGCTCTGAGCCGCCTTTTTCAGTCCCGTGGGCGTGTCCGCATGGACAGCCAGCAGCGTCTCTGCGCCCCGGCTCTTCCACTGGGCCTCAGCCCTCCATTGGGGCGCAAACAGCGCCACAGCGGCCGCCAGCCGCCCCTGCGGCGCACCGTACAGGCGCAGCACACAGCGGGTCTCCTCTGCCAAATCCCATCAACCCCTCATTTTTGATTTTTACCGGACGAACGCCTCATCCAGTGCAGCCAGCGCTTCGTCGTCCGACTGCTGGGCTGCGGTGAGGGCCTGCGTCCCGGCAGGGGCTTTACCCTGTGCCAGACGCAGCGCCAGTTCCAGCGCAGCCTGTGCGGCCCGGGCGCGCACCAGCGCACGGTCAGGCCGGGAGACGAAAAGCTTCTTGACGCAGGCCACGCCATCCCGGGCAGCGCCCAGATAAACGGTGCCCACAGGGCGCACCTCGTCGCCGCCGGTGGGGCCGGCCACGCCGGTGACGCTCACAGCGATGTCAGCGCCCGAAGCCTTTGCCGCGCCCAGAGCCATCTGTGCCGCCACGGGGGCGGACACGACGTTGTACTTTTCGATGACCGCCGGGTCCACGCCCACGAGCTTTGCCTTGGCCTGCTCCCAGTAGGTGACAAAGCCATAGCCGAACACCTCACTGGAGCCGGACACGGAGGTCAGGCGCTGTGCGATGAGGCCGCCGGTGCAGCTCTCGGCGGTGGCGATGGTCAGCCCCTTTTCCTGCAGGGTATGGACCACCGTCTCTTCCAGACCGGCCACATCCTCATCATACACCGCATCACCCAGAATATCATAGAACTTTTTGGCATACGCGCGGCACATTTTTTCGCCGTCCTCGTCGGAGCGGGCGCGGGCCGTGATGCGGATCTCGCATTCACCGGTCTTGCAGTAGATGGCGGCGGTGGGATTCGGATTTTCCAGCAGGTCGCGCACCTTATACTCAATATCGCTCTCGCCGCCCAGCACACGGAGGGTGACGGAGTGGAGGGTGCAGTTCTGGCGCTCCATCAGCAGAGGGCGGACGCTCTCCGTCCACATGGCCTTCATCTCGTGGGGGACACCGGGCATGAGGACGGCACAGTGGCCGTCCTGTTCGAACCACGCGCCGGGGGCAGTGCCGTGGTTGTTGATGATTTTATGGCCCTTGGTGGGGACCATCGCCTGTTTGCGGTTGTTGGGGGCCGTCTCGCGGCCGGTGCGGGCAAAGTAGCTGGTGATCTTATCCCACTCGGCCTCATCGAAGGCCAGCTCATCCCCGAAGCAGGCGGCAACGGTCTCCTTGGTCAGGTCGTCCGCCGTGGGGCCGAGGCCGCCGGTAAAGACCAGCAAGTCGCAGCGGCTCTTGGCCTCGTTGACGAAATCGGCCAGACGGCCATGGTTGTCGCCGATGGTGCTCTCCCGCTGGACCGTGATGCCCAGATCGGCCAGCTCCCGGCTGAGGTACTGGGCGTTGGTGTTGAGGATGTTGCCGAGAAGGAGCTCGGTACCCACACTGATGATCTCTGCTGTCATGGCTCAGCCCTCGAATTCCACGTCGTCGGTGATGCGCAGGCGGATGCGCTCGGTGGCCTCTGCGGCCTCGGCTTCCAGCTCTGCCAGACCGGGCATCCCGGCCTCGGCTTCGAGGATCTCGCTCAGTTCGGGGCGGATCTTCGGGTGCGGCGGGGTAAAGATGGTGCAGCAGTCCTCATAGGGCAGGATGCTCGTCTCGAAGGTGTTGATGTGGCGGGCCGTCTCGACGATCTCGGTCTTGTCCATGCCGATGAGGGGACGGAGGATGGGCAGGTCCTGGGCGGCGTCGGTACACTGCAGAGCCTTGACGGTCTGGCTGGCCACCTGTGCCAGGCTCTCGCCGGTGACGAGGGCTTCACAGCCCTGCTTCCTAGCGATGATGTTGGCAATGCGCATCATGCTGCGGCGCATGAGGACGGTGAAGAGAACGTCGGGCGCGTTATCGCGGATATACTCCTGAGGCTTGGTATACGGCACCACAAAGAGGTTGGTACTTCCGGTATAGGGGGTGATGAGCTGGGCCAGAGCCTTAACTTTCAGTTTTGCGCGCTCGGAAGTATACGGAGGGGACGCAAAATGGATGTGGTCGAGGCCGAGGCCGCGCTTTGCCATCCGGTATGCCGCCACAGGGCTGTCGATGCCGCCGGACAGCATATTGAGGGCGCGGCCGGAAGTTCCGACAGGCAGACCGCCCTCACCCTGTATTTTGGGGCCGTGGATATACGCACCGTAATCGCGGATCTCCACGATGACCTTGAACTGAGGGTTCTTGACGTCCACCCGCAGGTAGTTGTGCTTACCCAGCAGATAGGCACCCAGCTCCCGCATCAGCTCGGGGCTGGTCATGGGGAAGGTCTTGTCGGAACGGCGGGCCTCGACCTTGAAGGTCTTGATGCCGTGAAGGCTGTCACCCAGATAATCCTCGGCGGTCTGGCAGATGGTGTCGAAATCCTTCTCACAGACCACAGCACGGCTGAGGGCCGCGAGGCCGAACACCTTGCTCACCCGCTCAAAGGCGAGGTCCATATCAATATCTTCCTCTTCCGGCTCCATGTAGAAGGTGGACTGGGTGCAGTAGACGCGGAACTTGCCCACCGTTTTGAGACGGTAGCGCAGGATCTTCATCATCGTCGATTCAAACTGGTTGCGGTTGAGGCCCTTCAGAGACATTTCGCCCTGATAGCCCATAATGACTTCGCGCATAATAGCTTCTCCTAATATTGTGTTGTTCATCAGCCGGTGCTTTTTACTTTTTGATTCTCTGCAAGTGCTTCATGCCATCCTCAAAGCGCTCGAGGAAGGCGTCCACATCCTCCGGGGTGTTGTCGGCGCAGAAGGACACCCGGATGGCCGTGTCGATGGCCAGCGGGTCGCGGCCCATGGCCGCCAGCGTGTGGCTGGGCTGTCCCCTGCCGCAGGCACTGGCCGACGAGACGTAGATCTGCTTTTCGGACAGCCATGCCAGCATCGTCTCGCTCTTGATGCAGTTCTCGCTGAAATTCAGCACCTCAGGCACAGCGCCCGCCGGGCTGTTGATCTCCACCTCCGGGAACACAGAAAGCCCCGCGCGGAGGCGGTCGTTGAGGGCGCGCACAGCCTTGTCGCGGCTCTTGATGCTGCCGGCCAGGCGGGTGGCCGCGGCGGCAAGGCCTAGCGCATAGGGCAGGTTTTCGGTGCCAGGGCGGAGGCCGCGCTCCTGCTCACCGCCCAGATAGGGCGGCTGGAACGCCTGCACCAGCCGGTCACTCAGGTAGAGCGCACCGATACCCTTGGGTGCGTGGATCTTGTGGCCGCTGACCGCCATCGTGTCGATGTTGTCCAGCTTGATGGGGACGCGCATCCACGCCTGCACGGCGTCCACATGGACGATGGTGCGGTCTGTTGCGGTGCTTGACCTCGGCGGCCAGACGCTCCACGTCGTTGCGGGTGCCTATCTCGTTGTTGACCATCATGCAGGCCACGAGGATGGTGTTCTTGTCCACGGCATCCAGCATCTTGTTGATGTCCAGTGTGCCGTCGGCCTGAGGCTTCACGACAGTGACGTTATAGCCCTGCGCGGCCAGACGTTCCAGCGGGCGCTGGACGCTGGGGTGTTCGAAGCCCGACACCACGATGCCCTTCCCGAAGGTGCGGGTCTGGGCCGCGCCCAGCAGGGCCAGATTATTGCCCTCGCTGCCGCAGGAGGTAAAGTACAGCTCCCTCGACTTGCAGCCCAGGGTGCGGGCCACGGCGGCACGGGCGGCGTTCAGGGCCTCTTCGCTCCGTGCGCCGGGGACATAGAGGCTGGAGGGGTTGGCCCAGTGCTCCCGCATGGCCTTGTCTATCACGTCTGCCACCTCGGGAGCAACGATGGTGGTGGCGGCGTTATCCAGATAATGCAGTTCCGGATCATGCAGCATAATTTCATTCCTGCCTTTTGTGCATAAAATATCAGGATAAGTATACCACAAAGCTCCGCATAACGCAAAATATTTGCACAGCAAAAAAGGGGCCGCTCCATGCAGGAGCAGTCCCTTTCAGCAGCTTGCGGTTCGCGTTTGGGTTCAGCCGTTCTCGTTTGCCTTCTGCAGCCAGATGCTGCCGATGTCCAGCGCATTGTACAGGCCGTTCTTGGTGGTCTGACGTGCCACGCGGGCCTCACGGGGCTTGGACTCATCGGTAGAGAGCAGCTGCAGATGGACCTTGTCTGCCACATCCACACCGCCCACGGTCTTGGTGGACTGGATCTGCAGATAAAGCACATACGGGTCGGTCATGCAGCCGTAATACAGCTCATTGTCCTTGCGGACGAGGGGCTTGCCTTTATAAGTCAGTTTCGGAGTAAATGGCATCGTGAAAGCCTCCCTATCATACTTGATTCACTTTTAGTATATCATATTTATAATAGAAAACGCAAGGGCAGGCCCCCGGAATATGGGAATTTTTCCTCACGGGTTGCACGGGCCGGGGCTGTGCTGTATAATAGGGGCGAAAGTAACCATTCCGCCACAGGAGGACATTATGGCAGATTATCAGGAATATCGCCGCCGCATCCTTCATCGGCGCTGGCGCAGGATCTTCATCACCGCTGCGCTGCTCATCCTACTGGTGCTTCTGGCCGCTGTGGGCGTCCTCTGGAAGCGCCTTCACCGCGAGCCAGCCCCCAATACGGCCCAAGGCCCCACCATTCTGCAGCAGGAGCTGACCGGCAGCGAGTGGAACACCATCAGCTACACCCCGGCCCGACGCCTCAGTGTCCAGACCCTCGACAACGGGATGACCGCGATGGATTTCCGCCTCGCCGCCCAGCCTGCCAGCCCTGCCGTGGAGCGGAGCAGCTTTTCGGACGTGAGTTTTTTGGGCGACAGCCTGACGCAGGGGATGCAGCTGTACGACACCGGCCTGCCCAACGCGCACTTCTGCGCCTATAAGGGCGTCGGCCCCAATGCCGTCGTCAACAACACCACCTGCCGCCGGGCCGACGGCGAAAAGGAAATCCCGATGGAAGCGCTGGCCTCCCAGCAGCCCCGGGCGCTCTACATCCTGCTGGGTACCAATGTGCTGACCGCTGCCAGTGATTATACCAGCTTCCTCACCTATTACCGGCTGATGCTGGACATGATCTCGCAGGCACTGCCCAACACGAAAATTTACGTCCAGTCCATCACCCCGGTCCGGCCTGAAGTGAGCAAAAAGTCCCCCGGCCTCTACAAGGAGCGGCTCTGTGAGATAAACGATGCTCTTTCGGCCATCGCGCTGGAAAAGGGCTGCACCTTCCTGAACCTCTGGGAGGCGCTGGCCGATGAGAACGGCGACCTCATCGAGGAATACGCCCAGCCGGACGGCTACCATCTGCTGCCCGCCGGGTACGACGCATGGGTGGATTATCTCTGCACCCACACCTGATAGCGATAGAAAGGCCCTCTCAGCGGCGCTGAGAGGGCCTTTTGCTGTCTTAATATCAGAACGCGATGCCGGCGTTGTCGTACAGCCAGCGGAGTGCGAACCAGCCAAAGGCTGCAGAACCCTCGTAGAGGATGCTGTCGTCGAACCGCACCTTGGGGTGGTGCTGGCCGTAGCAGCAGCCCTGCTCCGGGCCGCCTGCGGCGATGAACATGCTCACAGTAGGCACCTCATGGCTCACGAAGGCGAAATCCTCGCTGCCGCCGCCGGGCTTGCCGCCGGTGAGGGCGGTCATGTCCATAGCGCCCTTCCCCAGCAGCTCGGTCATATAGTCCATCGCATTCTCGGCGAGGGGCTTGTCCACCACCATGCAGGGACAGTAATCGGCGAAGGATACCTCTGCGGTGCAGCGGAAGGCCGCCGCCACGCCCTGCGCGATCTCGGTCATGCGGGTGCGAATGAGTTCGCCGGTCTTATTCTCCGGGTCGGTGGTGCGGATGGTCCCCCACATCTGGGCCACATCCGGGATGACATTGGATGCCGCACCGGCCTCGAAGCGGCCGGTGGTCAGCACACCGAAGTCGCCGGGCTTCAGCTCCCGGCTGTTGATCTCCTGCAGGGCGATGTGGATGTGGGCCGCAGCCGTGATGGGGTCGATGCAGTTTTCCGGGGTAGAGCCGTGACCGCCCTTGCCCTTGACCACGATATGGTACTGCTCACAGCTGGCCATCGTGATGCCGCCGCCCGGCACCAGCACCGTACCTACCGGCAGCGGCATTCCGGCCAGCACATGAAACATCACAGCGGCGTCCACATGGGGGTCTTCCAGCAGGCCGCCCGCGATCATATCCGGGGAGCCCTGGAAAATTTCTTCGGCGGGCTGGAATTCCAGCTTGACCGTTCCTTCCAGCTCGTCCTCGTGAGCCTTGAGCAGTTTCGCTGCACCCAGCAGCATGGCCGTATGCATATCGTGGCCGCAGCCATGCATCTTGCCGGGGACTTCCGAGCTGAACTCTTCACCCGAGTCCTCGGGGATGGGCAGGGCGTCCATATCGGCACGCAGCAGGATGGTCTTGCCGGGCTTTTTGCCGCCTGCCAGCGCAATGACACCAGCCTTGCCGCAGTCCCTCGGCTCATAGCCCATCTCCGTCAGCGCCTTTTTGACCAGCTCCTTCGTGTGGGGCAGATCGAAGCCCACCTCCGGGTGGCGGTGGAGCGTCCGACGCCACTGCTGCAGCTGCGGCTCCAGTGCGCGGGCCTCCTTCAAAAGCTCTTCCGATGTGATATTCATACTCATCCGCTCCTTCTTTTTTATAAGAAGCCGTTTTCATAAGCATTGCATCCCGCTTACGAAAACAGTTTCTCGATTCAGAAAAAGCCCTCCCGAGGGAGAGCTTTTTGCTGTGTTATGTTCAGCCCTCGGTGTGGCTTCCTTCGGGGTGGTACTTGGCGCAGGTACACTTTTTCCACTTCAGGCCGCTGCCGCAGGGGCAGGGGTCGTTGCGGCCGATCTTGATGACGCGGACAGGCTGGCCCTTGGGTGCGCCCTTTGCGCCGGGTGCGCCGTTGCCAGGCACATAGCCCTCGCCGGTGGGTTTGGCCACCTGCTCACGCTTGGGGGCCTTGCCCGCCTCGCGCACCTCGATGGTCAGCAGCATCTTGACGCTGGACTCCCGGATGGAATCGACCATCTGGTCGAACATATCAAAGCCCTCGATGCGGTACTCGACGACGGGGTCCTTCTGGCCGTAGCCGCGCAGAACGATGCCCTGACGCAGCTGGTCCATGTTATCAATATGGTCCATCCACTGGCGGTCTACACACTTGAGCAGGCAGATACGCTCCAGCTCACGCATCAGGGGTGCGCCGTAGCGCTGCTCCTTGTCGTTCAGGACGTCCATGCCGCGCTGATACAGCATATCCGCGATGCTCTCCTGAGAGATGCTGTCGTAGTCAGCGACAGTGTAGTGGAAGTCGGCGTCGGTGGTCAGCCAGCCCAGATAGTGGCGGCGGAGCGCACCGAAGTCCCACTCGTCCTTCACATCCCCTGCGAGGAACTGCTTGCAGCTGGACTCGATATTCTCCTTCAGCATATTGTGCATCTCGGCGCTGATGTCCTCGCCGTCCAGGACCTTGCGGCGCTGACCATAGATAATCTCGCGCTGCTGGTTCATGACGTCGTCGTATTTCAGGACGTTCTTGCGGATCTCGAAGTTCCGGCCCTCGAGCTTCTTCTGGGCAGACTCGATGGTGCTGGTGATCATCCGGTTCTCGATGGGGGTGTCCTCGTCGATGCCCAGAGTACCCATCAGGCTCTGCACGCGGTCGCCGCCGAACAGACGCATCAAATCGTCCTCGAGGCTCAGATAGAAGCGGGATGCACCGGGGTCGCCCTGACGGCCTGCACGGCCGCGCAGCTGGTTGTCGATACGGCGGCTCTCGTGGCGCTCAGTACCGATGATGAACAGACCTCCGGCAGCGCGCACCTCTTCAGCCTCCGCTTCGGTCAGGGGCTTGTACTGCGCATACAGCTCCTCGAACCGCTTGCGGACAGCCAGAATGTTGGCGTCGGCAGTCTCACCATGGCCGTCGGCCTCGATGAGCAGCAGCTCCACGGCTGCGGGCAGAGCCTCCTCGGGCTTTTCAGGGTTCAGCAGCTTCTCGCAGAAGTGCTCCTTGCGCATCTGGGCCTTTGCCATATACTCAGCGTTGCCACCCAGCATAATATCGGTACCACGGCCAGCCATGTTGGTGGCGATGGTGATGGCCCCCTTCTTACCGGCCTGTGCGACGATCTCTGCCTCACGCTCGTGGTTCTTGGCGTTTAGCACGTTGAAGTCGCGGGTGTACTTCTGCAGCATCTTGGCGAGGGTCTCGCTCTTCTCGACGCTGACAGTACCCACCAGGACCGGCTGGCCGTTCTTGTGGCACTCCATGACCTGCTTGATGACGGCATTGTATTTGCCGTTGATGGTCTTGTAGATGGCATCCGGGTAATCCTTGCGGATGACAGGGCGGTTGGTGGGGACGGTAACGATGTTCAGACCGTAGATCTCGGTGAACTCGGTGGCCTCCGTCTTTGCCGTACCGGTCATACCGGACAGCTTCTTGTACATACGGAAGTAGTTCTGGAAGGTGATGGTCGCCAGCGTCTTGCTCTCGGCGGCGATCTTCACGCCCTCCTTGGCCTCGATGGCCTGGTGGAGGCCCTCGTTGTAACGGCGGCCGATCATCAGGCGACCGGTAAACTCATCGACGATGAGCACTTCGCCGTCCTTCACGACGTAATCAATGTCGCGCTGCATCACACCGTAGGCTTTGATGGCCTGGTCGATGTGGTGGGCGAGGGTCATATTCTCTGCGGCAGCGAGGTTCTCGATCTTGAAATATTCCTCGGCCTTCTTGATGCCCTTAGCCGTCAGGGTGCAGGTCTTGTGCTTTTCATCCACGATGTAATCGCCGTCAGCCTGCTCGTCGGTCTCCACCTTGTCTTCCAGCTCGACCACAACGCTCTTGCGCAGAGTGCGGACAAAGCGGTCCACCTGGGTATACAGGCTGGAAGAGTCCTCTCCGCGGCCAGAGATGATAAGCGGCGTACGGGCCTCGTCGATGAGGATGGAGTCCACCTCATCGACAACGGCGTAGGCATGGCCGCGCTGCACCATGTTGTCTTTATAAGTCACCATGTTGTCGCGCAGATAGTCGAAGCCGAACTCGTTGTTGGTACCATAGGTAATGTCGGCATTATAAGCTTCCCGGCGGGCATCGCCATCCATGCCCTGCACGATCAGGCCCACCGACAGGCCCAGCCAGCGGTAAAGCTTGCCCATCCACTCGCTGTCGCGCTTGGCAAGGTAATCGTTGACGGTGACGATGTGGACACCCTCCCCGGTCAATGCATTCAGATAGGCAGGCAGCGTTGCCACAAGGGTCTTGCCTTCACCGGTCTGCATCTCGGCGATGTCGCCCCGGTGCAGGGCGATGCCGCCGGTGACCTGCACCGGGAAATGCTTCATACCCAGCACACGCCATGCGGCCTCGCGGCAGACAGCGAAGGCATCGGGCAGAATATCATCCAGCGTTTTGCCGTCGGCCAGCTTCTGCTTCAGTGCAGGAGTCTGGGCCTGCAGCTCGGCATCAGACATCGCCTGATACTTGCCTTCCAGAGCCAGCACCTGTTTGGTGAGGGGGTTGATCTTTTTCAGTTCCCGGTCAGAGAAGCTGCCAAAGAGTTTTTCAGCTAAGGACATTGGTCACACCTCATGATTCTTCAAAATAGCAAACGTCCGGGCCATTTTATTGCCCCAAAACGAATATTCACACATAAATATATGATACACCAAAAGCCCCATCCCGTCAAACCAGATGGTGAATTTTAGCCGGTTATTGAATGAATTTTCTGTAAATTCCTTCGACCTTTCCCACCATGGTCCGGTATCATCCCTTTTCCATGGAATAACAGACAAGCTCTGTGGGGCCCAGCACTGCATGGCATAAAAGAAAAACGCCCTAAGATCTCTCTTAGAGCGTTTTCTTCAAGTCGGCGACTACCTATTTTCACAAGCCGTTTCCAGCTAACTATCTTGGGCACGAGTGAGCTTAACTGCTGTGTTCGGAATGGGAACAGGTGGAACCTCACCGTCATCGTCACCGACCATATGACTAGCTAAGTATATCATTTCGGATTTACTTTGTCTAGTATTTCTCTGCAATCCAGCTTTTCAAATCGTTGGCAACAACAGCTGAATCGCGTTTCGCAACAGATGCTGTTTTCCAAGACTCTCTATGCTGTCTTGCGATGAAGGACGTGCCTTCAAAACTGAATAATCACTGCTTACATTTTTTCGTTGACTCTAAGAGTCTCAAGCGAATTGTGGTCAAGCCCTCGACCTATTAGTACACGCTTGCTGAATGGATCGCTCCACTTACACATCGTGCCTATCGACCTTGTAGTCTTCAAGGGGTCTTACCTGATCAAATCAGTGGGATATCTTATCTTTGGGTCGGCTTCACGCTTAGATGCTTTCAGCGTTTATCCGATCCGTA